>MDTD01183820.1_pt1 | contig 14453 bp, 13 predicted proteins | sample 811221 | NCBI WGS metagenome assembly MDTD01 (sample SAMN05326646, study PRJNA326480) | marine metagenome | isolation source: seawater | place: Pacific Ocean: South West | collected 2011
AACATTTTAAGCAAATGGTGGGACAAAGCCATTAAGGCCCCAGTATTACCCGCGCTGACGCATGCTGCAGCATGCCCAGCATTCACCTGATTCAGGGCAACACGCATCGATGAATTTTTCTTTTGACGCAAGGCTGTACGTGCAGGCTCATCCATTTCAACCACTTCAGTAGCGGCAATCAACGACACATTTTCAGGCAGATCCTGAAGCTTTGGTAGTTGATTTTTCAAACCCACTAAACAAAATCGAACATGGGGATGATTTAGGGCAACGTTTAGCGTCGCGGGGACCGTTACTTTGACTCCATTATCGCCACCCATTGCATCAATTGCGATGCAAATCCTCGAATCAGAGCCTCCTAAGCTCTGATTATTCATCCTCCAAGTCCGCACCTTGACGGGCTAGAATAGTTTTACCCCGATAAAGGCCGTCTTCTGTCATATGATGCCGACGATGCATACGACCCGTTACACTACACTCAGATAACTGACTACCTGCAACTGTATCATGAGAGCGGCGTTGACCTCGTCGTGAGCGCGTCACGCGATTTTTTTGTACTGCCATAAAGTACTCCGTTTGAATAACTCTAAATTAAAATTCGAAACATTTAAAACAAATAATTAAAACATTGAATCTTAACCGACAATAATTCTAATAGATACGACAAATCATTGTCAATCCTTGTTGTGAATAATCCTTGGAAAACTTATCCTAAAAATATTATAATGATTATTTCAAGATAAAATCCCTAACACGATTGACTCATTCAGAGGATACTTCCATGACTTCTAAACCCATTATCTTAGCCTCAAGCTCTCCAACACGACAACAGCAACTCAAACGGCTCAAGATTCCTTTTCAAACCCATTCACCTGATATCGATGAATCTCCCATGCCGGGAGAAACGGCTTCACAACTTGTTTTACGCTTATCTGAGGAAAAAGCACAAACAGTGGCTCAACACCATCCCGATGCATGGATCATCGCAGGGGACCAAGTCGAAAGCATTGGAACCATAATCTTAGGCAAGCCTCATACCGAGAAGACCGCAATTGAACAACTCAGTCAATGCTCAGGAAAAACAACGCATTTCTTAACTGGCCTTGCATTACTCAATTCGAAGACTGGTGAACTAAGGTCTACCCTTGTAACCACACGCGTTCACTTCAAAACACTCTCAACAGAAGAGATTGTCACTTATATTAAAAAAGACACCCCACTCAAATGTGCAGGCAGCATTAAAATTGAAAGCCAAGGCCTTCTGCTGATTGAACGCATTGAGTCCACAGATCCTTTTGCGATACTAGGACTTCCTATTACCGCATTGTCAGAACTTTTCAAAGCAGCCAAACTCAATCTACTCACTGACTTTTGAAGTTGGCAACGCTTGAACCAAATCAACAATGCTCTGAACAATACTCACGGGATGATGCGCTTCCAACTGATTTTTTCTGGACGCACCACTCAACACACCAATACCCTGCACCCCTGCAGCTTGAGCCATCGCTAAATCTAAGTAACTATCTCCGATCATGATCATTTGATCCAGATCACAATGCAGTCTATCTGAGATGTGATGCAACATATCCGGAGCGGGCTTAGAAACAGATTCTTCAGCACACACAGTGACCCGAAATAATCGCTCCCAACCCAATATGGACAAATGATCATTTAATCCTGATCGACTCTTCCCTGTTGAAATAGCTAAATCATACCCAAGCTTTAAACAGTGACGTAGGAATGATTCTGTGCCTTTGAACAATTTAGGGCAATTTGAACGCCCCATGGCCTCAAGGTAATGCTTCTCAAATAAAGTTTTAAACGCAACGATATCCACATTAGAGCCATATAAACTTACAATTTGCTCACTGGCACCTAAGCCAATCCCCTGACGAATCAAATCATCTGACACTGCAGGCAAATTTAATTCAAAAGCAGTTTCTCGAACGGCCTGAATGATTTCAGCAACGGAATCAACAATTGTTCCATCCCAATCAAACACTATACATTTTGAAGACTCAAAGACTGAACGAAGGCTTTGAACATTTGAGGAATTGGACATTTGAAAAATCGCTTACCTTTAAAAAATTCACATTGAAGCCTAACAGCCCTTGCATGCAAAAACAAGCCCGGGGACACCTGAGCACCCGATTGCGCCAACTGATCGACCTGAGCATAACGCTGATCCCCCACAATGGGGTACCCCATGGCCGCTAAATGTACGCGAATTTGATGCATACGCCCCGTTTTGGGCTTCATACATAACAAAGTATAACCAGAAAAACGAGCCATTACCCTGTAATCTGTCTGACTGGGCTTACCCAAATCATCCACCACCACCCGTGGACCCACTTGCCCCCTTTGTTCACGCAAAGGCAAATCAATTCGCCCTGTCGAAGCTGAATCCCATTGACCATAAACTAAGGCAAAGTAGTATTTTTGAGACAAGGGCCAGTCACGCTGCAAATCCAACAAAAGTAATCTTGACTTTGAGATCAACAAAACCCCAGATGTTTCACGGTCCAAACGATGCACCAACTCCAAATAGTCAAGATCTAGACGCTCCGTACGCAGCCACTCAATCACGCCCATGGCCACACCAGATCCTGCATGAACAGCAACCCCTGATGGTTTATTTAAAACCATCAAATCCGAATCCTCATACAAGACAAGGTCCTGCACATTCAGTGATAATGGATTCGCCTGACACACATCACGGCTCATCCACCGATGCACTGGAGGAATCCGAACCTGATCACCTAAACAAAGCTTATCATGAGGACGCGAACGTCGACCATTCACGCGAACCTCTCCTTTCCGAATGATCCTATAAATTTTACTACGCGGAACGCCTTTGAGGTGCTTAATCAAAAAATTATCTAACCGCTGCCCCAAAGCATGCTCAGATACTGTTAAATATTGAACAGAACAATACATCACAATCCCTTATCAAAACACATGACTTAGCCATCTAGTTAATACCTTCAGTCATACGTTAAGCTTTTAAATGAATAATATCCAGAATCAAAACACTTGCCTCGACATTTATTTCCGATTGAATCAATTTCACAAAACCAAAAGCACTGAACATCTACTCAAGTTTAAAAATAAAAATCCAATACGCCCCTCTTGCACCAAAATACAAAATTCATAAACCATTCAAGCATCATGGCATCAGAATCAATCGAATACGCCCAAACTTTAAGATTTAAAAATTATTTTGAAATACATTAAAACCTTAAAACCAAACAGAAAGATAGCACCTTAAACTTTATAACACATTGAAGACACTCAAAACCTAACAGGCACCTTCTCTTCAATTTTAAAATAACCCAATATTCTGATATCACACCACTCAAAACCCTAAAAGAAAAGGTTGAACCAAACCTGTCTTTTTGATAAAATTTACAGGTCATTTTGAAGGTCATGATACACTTCAAACAGACCAAACACATCAAGTAAGCGATCGAAACAAAAGCTCAAAAAGACGCTTAAATCACGGGGGATATATGCATGCAAAAGCAATGTAATCAAACATTTTGGCCTCAGTGCGCTGTTTCGTTTATATCAGGCTGCTATTTAAAACCCATGCAGCTTATATATCAATTTATTAGGACAACTTACCATGAATCAATCTACTCAGAACAATACCTTATTGGTTAATGTAACCGGGAGCAAACTTCGCGCTGCATGGATTTCAGAACAGCGCCAACTTCAAGACTTACATTATGAAGATCAAACCCAACCTCATAGTTATCGAGGCACCTTTTGTTTAGCGAAGGTAACGCGCATCGAACCTGCATTGAGCGCCTACTTCGTTTCATATTTAGGCGAAACATTTAATGCAAGGCAAGGATTTCTTCCTTGGAAAGAAACGCACCCTAATCTTAATCCATCCCAACCTTACCCTTCCAAAACGGAAGAAGATCAAATTAAAGCTTTAAAAAATGGCAATCAGCATCTCAGCGTCGGTCAATCTATTCTCGTACAAGTTGCTCGAGATGAACGAGGCACTAAAGGTGCTGCTCTAACAACTTTCTATAGCCTTCCAGGCGCTTATCTAGTTTTAATGCCTAATAATCCAGGCGCTCAGGGCATTTCAAAAAAAGCTGAAGGCAGCGATCGAGACACCGCAAAATCAATCATTGCTGAACTCAAAGCGCCTGAACATATGGGCATTATATTAAGGACTGCCGGCCTTGATCGATCGAAAGAAGAACTTCAGTGGGATCTAGACAATCTACTCGAACAATGGGCTGCAATCCAATCAGCCGCTGACTCAGCCAAACCGCCTGAAATCATTTATCAAGGGGAAACTGGGTTTAAGCGCATCATACGCGATCAACTCAACTCAAATACGACTCAAATCATCATCGATGATCCTGACAGTCATGAAAATATTTCTGCCTATATTCAAAAATTCAGACCCGATTTTGCAAACAAAGTCGAACTGTATACCAATTCAGTTCCATTATTCACTCACTATCAAGTACAACAACAAATTGAATCGACGTATCAACGAGAAGTCATGATGCCATCGGGTGCGAGCATTGTGATTGATAAGACAGAGGCCTTGTATGCGATTGATGTAAACTCAGGCAAATCGATTAAAGGTCAAAACATTGAAGAAACAGCACTTAAAACGAATCTAGAAGCTGTAGACGAAATCACACGTCAATTGAAATTAAGAGACATTGGCGGCTTAATCGTCATTGATTTCATTGACATGCAAGAAAAATCAGATCGCGAAAAAGTTGAGCATCGATTAATCCAAGCGCTCAAATCAGATAGCGCAAAAACACACGTATCTGAAATTTCAAAACTTGGCCTACTCGAAATGTCACGTCAACGCCTACATCCTTCTGCAGGTCAAAATAATTTAATTGAATGCCCAACCTGCCAGAAACGAGGGTATATTAGAAGCATACCTTCTTTTTGTGATTCAATTTTAAACCTAATTGAAGAAAATGCTGTCAACACTCAAGACACACTGATTCAAATCGAACTTCCCGTATTAGCGGCTAACTATTTATGGAACCATGAATCACACACACTACGCGCTTTAGAAAATAAACATCAAGTACATATATCTATTCTTGCAAATCCTGAATACGAAATCCCGAAACATCAACTGAAGCGATTAAAATTGAGTCCTCAAACAAAAACCTATGAGTATTCTAAAAACGCAAAGCAATCTGATCGAGGCACTCATCAAAAAACAAATAATAAACCCTCACCTCAAGGCCTTGTTCATTATACAGCCTCAAACCACCCCCACACTCACATTGGCTTCTTTAAAAAACTATTACGTGCCTTATGCCCCGCAAAAAAAGACACCCCAACTTCCAAAAAAAGATCACCTAACACAAATCGAAATCGCAGGAACAACGCTCAGAATAAATCACGACCCCAGAAAAACCAACGCGCTAATCACCGCAATACACAAAGAACGCAATCTCATCGAAACAAAGGGCAAGCCCACTCTAGGAATAGCTCGAATGCTAGACGAAAAACAACATCTCCAACCGGCACTACAGCTAATCAAAATCTTGGAGATGAACGACTTTAAGCACTCAAGCGCATCAATGCGGCATTCAGTGCCGCTTGATGTGGCCCTGGATGTATTGAAAAAGCATATAATCGGATTTGGCATGAATCATGCACAAAATCAATCTCAATGGTTAAATTAGGTTCGGGCAAACACCCTGGTTGCGCACGCTCAGCCCATTCAACACAATAAATCGCCTCACCTTCATATTGATCAAACATCAGCAGCTCAGGGGCGTCAAAGTCATCAAATCGATATAAATCACAATGCACAATAGGCGGATTCGTATCATATACGTGCATTAATCCATAACTAGGACTTTGAACTAAGCCTTGGTACCCAATTGAATCCAGCATGATGCGCAGACATGTTGTTTTACCCGCACCGAGTGATCCTTTCAAATAAATCATAGCACCTGAGCGAGCCAGAACAGGCCATAATGCCCTCAAACAAACTGAAAGCTGCTCTGCACTCCATGAATAAGCATATCTCATACCCAATACCCATTTAAAACCTTAAACCCAACATGCAGAAAACTTATAACATTATATCTTTTTAACCTATCAATAATTTAGCATTTAATGCTACCTAAGAGCAAGACAGGCACAGGCCCCCTTTATGGCAAAAAGAGATTAAAATGAATACCAAATATTTTTAAACAAAAGATTTAAAATCATATATTAAGATTCATTAAAATTTTTGAAACGTCCTCCTAAACATTTAAATTATTAATAAGCAATATCAAAGATCATTTCAAACATCCCAACCATATCATGATATCAAGCAATAATTGACTATGTATTTACATCATCTAGCAATCGATACTGATGATAATGCCGATATTCTTCAATCGAAGCACGCACGTCGTCTAAAGCACGATGAGACTCAGAATTTTTTTCGAAAACAGGCACGCTTAGATCCCAAGCCTGTCTAACTATTTTAAGGGTTGTCACATCTAACGCTCGGTAATGAAAAAATGCTTCTAACTTTGGCATATGTCTTGCTAAAAAACGTCTATCTTGACAAATTGAGTTACCACACATAGGAGAAGCACCTGATTGAACCCAAAGATTTAAAAATTCAAGCGTGACTGACTCTGCCACTTGCAAGCTGAGCTTACTTTTGAGCACAGCCTCTACAAGACCACTGCCTCCATGCTGACGTTGATTCCAATCATCCATAGCCGACAATACTGAGGCGTCATGATGAATCACCAAATTTGGACCTTCAGCCATCACTTGGCCATATTGATCCGTAACAATGGTTGCAATCTCCAAAATAGAATCTCGACCAGGGTTTAAGCCTGTCATTTCTAAATCAATCCAAATTAATCGATCAAGCTTCATTTAAGATTCCTCATATCTAATATAATTTTAACATAGACGAATCCACATCAGCTGACAAGTCAGTCCTTGACCATTTGAACATGAAAGATGATACTAAACTGATCTTTGAGGAGTGAAATATGAATACTCTGTTTGTCTGGATTCCATTAGGCTATTTAATTGGGGGACTATCGACATCTATCATCATCTCTCGATCTTTCAAATTAAAAGACCCAAGAACATCTGGCTCTCATAATCCTGGCACAACAAATATGCTACGTTTAAATGGGCCACTCTATGCCGCATTAACCCTTTCAGGCGATTTATTAAAAGGTATACTCCTATTATTACTTGCTCAATCATTGAGTTTAAATTTAGAAGCTTTATGTTTAATTGCCTTTTCAGTCTTTATCGGACATCTTTTTCCAATCTACTATGCATTTAAAGGCGGGAAAGGCGTTGCGGTTGCCTTAAGTATACTGTGTGTATTGAGTCCTGTATTGGCCATCATTGGTCTATGCACTTGGCTGATGATTGCAGGCCTTACACGATATTCTTCATTGGCCGCCATCATTACAGCTCCCTGCATTACGTTCATCAGCATGTTCTTTAATGCATCTGAAATTACATGGCTCTTATGCAGTATATCTACCCTGTTATTATTCAAACATCGCACTAACATTCATCAATTACGATTAGGCACAGAACCAAAAATCAAATTGAGGAAATAGGCCATCGAGCCCGCACTTCAATAGCTTCTAACCTTTGATTTCGATAATTAGAGCAATAATAAGCCCCGACCGCTGCAATCATAGCTGCATTATCTGTGCAGTACACCACATCAGGCACAATCAAATTGGTCCCCAGTTGAGGTAATCGTTCAGCCCAAGCTGCACGCAGGCCTTGATTAGCACTCACGCCGCCCACAACCACCAAGTGAGAAGCTGAATAGTCGTTGAGTGCGCGAATCGTTTTATCAGTTAAACAATCAATAACAGCAGCTTGAAATGATGCGGCTAAATCACATCGAGCTTGCTCGGTCTGATCTGAATGAGACCACGCACGAGCAACCGCTGTTTTTAAACCACTGAAACTAAATTGATAATCGGATCGATGCAACAAAGGCCTAGGCAAATCAAACGCATTTGCATCACCTTTTAACGACAATTGATCAATATAAATACCCCCTGGGTAAGGCAACCCCATGATTTTAGCAGTTTTATCAAAAGCTTCACCCACAGCATCATCTAATGTTTCACCCAAAAGGGTATATTGTCCTAACCCTTGAGCAAATATCAACGCAGTATGCCCCCCAGATACCAGCAAGACTATACAAGGCCATTGAGGCGTCGAATGAGGCAACCATGCAGACATGATATGCCCCTCAAGGTGATTGACTGGAATTTTTGGAATCCTCAGTGATTCAGCCAAACTATGCCCAAAACAAGCTCCCACCATTAATGCCCCCACTAATCCAGGTCCAGCTGTATAAGCGACAGCATCAATTTCTGTGGGCTTAATCTGTGTTCGATCTAATAAAAGCTGGTATAATGGTACAATATGATCGGCATGTGCACGTGCAGCAATTTCAGGCACCACACCTCCATAAACCGCATGCTGATCAATCTGACTATGAAGTACTTGATCGATTAAACCTTGCTGCTGATCAAAAAGCGCTAAACTGGTTTCATCACAAGAACTTTCAATACCTAATATCAACATGATGGCCCACTCACTGAAACAACATCAAAAATAACATATTTATGCAAACAACATCAAACTGATCGAGGATATTCCATTTAGGCTCAGATTGATTTATAATTTTCCCCAATCATTACCGTCATCCACGAGCATACATTATGTCAGATCTCACAGAAATACTTGAATTTGAAAAACCTATCAAAGCACTTGAAGATAAAATTCAGGCTCTACAAAAGGTAAATCAATCCGATGATGATATTCATGCTGCTATCCAAAAATTACAAACCAGTCTTGATAAACTCAAAGAGAAAACATTCTCTCACCTTACTTCAAATCAAATCGTTGCCCTAGCACGTCATCCTCAGCGCCCACACACGTCTGATTACATCAAAGCACTTTTTACAGATGTTCAAATACTTCATGGTGATCGTCATGACAGTGATGATGCAGCGATGATTACAGGGTTAGCAAAATTTCAAGGACAAAGCTGTGTTGTGATCGGACAAGAGAAAGGTCGAGACACTCATTCAAGACTACAATGCAACTTTGGAATGCCCACACCTGCTGGGTATCGTAAAGCTTTACGTGTCATGCAATTAGCTGAGCGCTTCAAACTACCGATTTTTACCTTTATAGATACTCCAGGGGCTTATCCTGGTGTGAGGGCAGAAGAACAAAACCAAAGTGAAGCCATTGCGAAAAATTTATTTGAATTCTCTAAATGCACCTCACCCATTATTTGTACTGTGATTGGCGAAGGAGGTTCTGGAGGGGCCTTAGCCATTGGGGTGGGTGATGCTATTTTGATGTGCCAATATAGCATTTATTCAGTTATTTCACCTGAAGGTTGCGCATCCATCTTATGGAAAAGCGCTCAAAAAGCCCCTGATGCTTCAGAAGCCTTACAACTGACAGCACCCCAACTTCTTAAACATCAACTCATTGATGCCATTGTACCTGAACCACAATGTGGAGCACATAGCAATATGGCCCAAATGGCTGATCATTTACGCACAGCTTTAGATCAAGAACTAAAAACCCTACAAGCTTTATCAACTGAAGCTTTGCTAGAACGGCGTTATGAACGTTTAATGCTAAATCACTTATATACTGAGCAATGATTGAACAGGATCACTCCATTGACCCGCATTTAAAAACATGGATAAACACCTACACTAAACCTTCACAAACGATTTGGGTTGCATTCAGCGGAGGCATTGACTCATGTGTGCTACTTCACGCCTTACATCGCATCTGCCAAACAGCAGCCACGCCCTCATTACAGGCCATTCATTTTAATCATCTGCTGCATCCTCAATCAGGAGAATGGGCAAAATTTTGCAAAAAATTCTGTGATCGACTCGCAGTTCCATTGATTCAAATAGAAGATAATTTTTCAAAAAGAGCACGCCCTCAAAAAGGCATTGAAGCTGCAGCAAGAATCGCCCGCTACCAAGCTTTTGCATCACATTTACCGATAGGCGCAGATGTATATCTAGCACATCATATGCAAGATCAAGCTGAAACTGTTTTAAAGCGTTTTTGTCAAGGACAAGGGGTCTCTGGACTCAAAAGTATCCCTACAGTACGCACCCATGATCATATTCGAATCATGCGGCCCTTCTTATCTATTTCAAAAAATCAAATTATTTCATACGCTCAAACTTATCGACTTGAATATATTGAAGACCCCAGTAATCAAGCACTTCATTTTGAGCGCAACTTCTTACGCCATCGTGCACTACCTATTTTGACTCAACAATACCCACATTTAATTCAATCACTCAATCAAGCTCAGCGCTGTTTTAATGAAACGCATGAATTACTCAATACATTAGCTGAGATTGATTTACATACACTTCAGGCGTCAAGAACAGACTGTATTGATTTAAATATTTACTTAAATTGGAGCATCGCTCGACAAATCAACCTCATCCGGCATTGGTTATTTAAACACAAAATTAAACAACCTGATCAAAAACAATTAAAACATTTTTGCATTCAACTGTCTGAATCCAAAGCTGATAAAAACCCCCAATGCGAACTCCATTCTGCCCGATTACAGCGCTATCGAAATCATCTATATTTAATCCGCTCCCAAGGACTCAACCTTGAACATAATACGCCATGGCCACTTCATTTAGCCCCTCACACACCCTATCAACTGCCATATCATTTAGGCTACTTAATGATTCAGCCCAAACAAGGACAAGGACTGGCGTCTCTTCAGGGACTAACGCTTCAATTTCGAAAAGGCGGTGAATCGATTATTCCGCATAATCGACGCAATGGAGGACACCGACGTCTTAAAAAATATTTTAGTGAGCGCCATGTTTTACCTTGGGCTCGAGATTGCTATCCTCTGATCTACCAACACGGAACACTGGCGTGTATTCCTAACCTCAGCATTCATTCAGAAGCACATTGCTCACCCGATGAAATCGGCTGGACCATTGAATGGATTCCAACACCATATCATCAACCGTTAAGTCTTTAAAATAAATTAATATCGCTAAAAGACAGCCTTTATTTATTCAAAAGTATGATTGAGTTATTTTAGATCAGCGTTCACATGATATCCGCTCGATCTTAGCATCATTTATAATGCAGTGCTTTAAAAACCAAAAAGCCTGCTGATGCAGGCTTTTTGGAGATCGACATCTTCAAGGCTTGGCTTACATCATGCCTGGCATACCGCCCATGCCGCCCATGCCACCCATTCCGCCAGCAGCAGCTGATGCATCACCTGCATCTGAATTTGCTTGCGGTATTTCGGATAACATGCAGCCAGTTGTGAGCAATAATCCTGCAATTGAAGCTGCGTTTTGAAGCGCTACACGAGTCACTTTAGTTGGATCAATAATACCCATCTCAAGCATATTACCATACTCAAGTGTTGCTGCATTAAAGCCAAAGTTTCCTTCACCTTCAATCACTTTATTCAACACCACAGAAGCTTCTTCACCTGCATTTGAAACAATACGACGCAAAGGCGCTGACATTGCGCGTGCAACAATATCAATACCCAGTTGAATATCTTCATTGGCACCTTTAACAGATTGAAGCGCATCTGCAGCACGTAATAATGCAACACCGCCTCCAGCAACAATACCTTCTTCAACCGCTGCACGTGTTGCATTTAAAGCATCTTCAACACGCGCTTTTTTCTCTTTCATTTCTGCTTCTGTTGCAGCACCTACGCTGATCACAGCAACACCACCGGCAAGTTTAGCTAAACGTTCTTGTAATTTTTCACGATCATAGTCTGAACTGCTATCTTCAACTTCTTGACGAATCTGTGTGCAACGCGCTTCGATGTCTGCTGTAGAACCTTCTCCGTCGATAATGGTTGTATTGTCTTTACTGATTAAAACACGCTTGGCACTACCTAGGTCTTCAAGTGTTGCTTTCTCTAAGCTCAAACCAATTTCCTCAGCAATCACACGTCCACCAGTTAAAACAGCAATATCTTCCATCATTGCTTTACGACGATCACCAAAGCCAGGCGCTTTCACTGCACAAACTTTAACAATACCACGCATGCTATTCACCACTAATGTTGCAAGCGCTTCGCCTTCAACATCTTCAGCAATAATCATGAGAGGTCGGCCTGATTTTGCAACAGCTTCTAACAACGGCAATAGATCTCTAATATTGCTGATTTTCTTATCAACCAATAATAAATAAGGTGAATCAAATTCAACTGACATATTGCTTTGATTGGTTACAAAATAAGGCGATAAGTAACCTCGATCAAAACGCATCCCTTCAACTACACTCAGTTCATCTAACAAGCCTTGACCTTCTTTGACGGTGATCACACCTTCTCGACCCACTTCATCCATTGCTTTGGAAATGATTTCACCAATACCTGCATCTCCAGCAGAAATTTCACCGACTTGTGCAATTTTTTCTTGGCTACTAATGGTTTCTGAGTTATTCAGCAATGTCTCAACAATTGCCGCTGCAGCTTGATCAATGCCTCGTTTCACATCCATTTCGTTGCATCCACGCGCTAAAGCACGTAACCCTTCATTAAAGATTGATTTTACTAATACAGTTGAAGTCGTTGTACCATCTCCAGCAATGTCATTCGTCTTTTTAGCTGCTTGAGCAACAATTTCTTTAATCATAGCTTCACGGGCACCTTGAGGTTGTTGAGCAGTCATCACCGTCACACCATCACGTGTCACATTTGGTGCACCATGTGGCGTATGAATGATCACAGATTGCCCACCTGGCCCCATAGTTGTACCGACTAAAAATTCAATATCATCTAAAGTCTTTTTAACAATGGCTCTTGCTTCTTCAGCACGAGTCACTTCATTTGAAATACTCATTTATAAAGTCTCCTATATTTAAAAATTAAGCTTCTTCAACTGCTAATATATCGTCAGATCTTAACACGTAGAGATTTTCTTCAAGCTCTGTGCCTGAAAACTTACCAAACCAAACACGCTCACCTTCTGCAATATCATGATTTTTATCTTCAGCATTAACGGGTGTACCGACACGCAATACTGTACCGCAACGACGATCGTTTTCTTCTTTTATCAAAACAATCGGAGAGTCTGATTGTGTCTCTTCAATCTTAACCACCAGTTTGTTACCAATGGGTCTGTACTTACATGTTGCCATTTTTCCTCCTGTATTTAATGATGATTCATTTTAAATATACTTCAGTCAGAGACTGATATCTAATACATGGGGACATTACCATTAGAAATCAAGTCCAAAATTAAAATATCCTTTAAATCAAGGTATACCCTCCCCTCTTTCACGAAAAGATCGCTCATCCCTTGCAATATGAGATGATCCGAATATAGTGCTAATAAAACATCCATGGACATTCATTATGACCGCCATCACTCATCCAACCATCGATCTAGCTTGTCGACTCATTCAATACCCATCCATCACTCCAAACGATCATGGCTGTCAAGCCGATATTGCAGCACAACTTCAGACATTAGGCTTTGAAGTTAATGTCTGGACGGTTGAAGGCACAACAAATTTACTGGCAAGCATTGGATCAGGTGAAACAACTTTACTATTTGCCGGACATACTGATGTGGTCCCACCAGGTCCTGTGGATCAATGGTCTTCGCCTCCATTTGAACCTACGCTACGATATGGTGCACTGTATGGCAGAGGGGCTTGTGATATGAAAGGTGCTATTGCTGCATTTTTAGAAGCCATACGCCGCTTCCTAGATCAAAACATACTCAATGGGCGTTTAATGATTGCCCTGACCAGTGATGAAGAAGGCCCTGCAAAGCATGGCATGGTTGAGATCATCAAGCAGCTTAAAAACAAAAAAATTCACATTGATTATTGTTTAATTGGGGAACCCACAAGCACGAAAACATTGGGTGATGGCATTAAAATCGGGCGCAGAGGCTCACTCAATGGATTTGCTCAACTTTTTGCTCAACAAGGTCATGTCGCTTATCTCTCTGAAAATCCTTTACACGCTTTGGGACCGCTCATTCAATCGATGACTTCAATTCAATATGCTGAACCACATCCTGACTTCCCACCCACTCAACTTCAAATCACACACTTACACGCAGGCGATGGCACCACTAATATCATTCCAGGTGAGGTACAGATTCAATTTAATTTTAGATACGCCCCGACTGATTCACATCTTGATCTGATGAAAGCAATGGATGCCTGTTTTACTCAAACTCAGTTAAAATACACCATTACTTGGGATCACAGTGCACGCCCTTACCATAGCCCTGCATCGACCTTTGCCGATCATGTCTCTGAGGCCATTGAGCGCATTACGCAAACTCAAACGCATCCGAACACAGCAGGAGGAACTTCTGATGGGCGTTTCTTAATCGATTTAGGATGTGAAATTGTTGAATGTG
>MDTD01193234.1_pt1 | contig 14452 bp, 12 predicted proteins | sample 811221 | NCBI WGS metagenome assembly MDTD01 (sample SAMN05326646, study PRJNA326480) | marine metagenome | isolation source: seawater | place: Pacific Ocean: South West | collected 2011
AGTTTGAGTTAACTATTACTTATCCAGCTGTTTTTGGACTAATAACGTTTTTTACTTCAGAGATGCTGTTTGCAGGAAATCCACCTGTATCAGCATGTTGTTTAATTAGTTCTTCATTATCTGCATTATAAACGCAGTAAACTTTATCACCAGTTACATAACTATGAACCCACTCAATACCAGTACCCATATCTTTAAGGATACCGCATGATTTCTGAGAAATACCTTGTAAATCATCTTGTGTAAGATCACCAGCCCCTGGTATCTCTCTCTCTATTACATATTGTGGCATTTTTTACCTCCTTTATTTAATATTACTATTTTGCTCTTAATTTTATCTATCTTCAAGCGGAAACTAATGAATAATTCTATTGTTTACAAAGATCATTGGATCAACATATACAGAATTAAGTGTTACAGACCAATGAAGGTGTGGTCCAGTTGACTTCCCTGTATTCCCAACATGACCTATCACATCTCCTTTATGTACATGATCACCTTTGCTCACTTTTATGCTATCCATGTGAATAAAAATACTCTTAAGATTCATGCCATGATCTATATAGACAAATTTACCATTATAAAAAAAATCACCCGTTAATAGTACAATACCAGATGAGGGCGCAACGATATTTGTTCCTGTACTTGCTGCAAAGTCGACTCCATTATGATAATTTCCTTTTTTATTATTATAAAATCTATCAGTACCAAAGACTCCTGAAATTTGACCAATAACTGGTAATATAAAATCAGTGTCAATATTACTTGAAACCCATTTATTCCTTGCTGAATTTAAAATATTCTTCTCAGTAATGATCCTGTCTATTACAGTTTCAGATGGATCTGTGAATTTCTTCGAAATATTAATATATTGTTTACCAAAAGACTTTTCTTTGAGTGTGAATGATAGAATATAATCATCTTCACCATTTTTAAGAGTTATTTCTTTAGTGTCTGGGTTTATATCTCGTGGAATTCCAAATAGTAAATAGTAACTGTTATTTTTTTTAAGAGTAGGGACTTTAATATCGAGATAATAGAAACCATTACGAAACTGATCAATACTAATTTCCTTCACATAAATACCACCAGGATAGGTAAATTCTTGATTATTTTCCGTTGCTAGGACTTGGGTGAACGTGAGGGTTGCAAGACAAAGAATAATAGACAATTTCATTTACTTTCTAGGATATTATTTTTATCTTTCCAATTTTTCTTATTGTATTTAGCCGTTATGGTTGTAATTATTCCGCCACGTACTTTCCAATACCCGATTACAGACATATACCGTGGCTTGGTTAGATTTACTAAATCATTGAGAACTTGATTGGTATTGTCCTCATGAAATGCGCCAATGTCACGGTATGATGCCATGTATAATTTTAGTGATTTCAGTTCCACACATTTTTTGTCAGGTACGTAATTGATCTCAAATTCTGCGAAGTCAGGCTGTCCAGTCAAGGGGCACAGGCACGTAAATTCAGGTATATCCATAGTAATAAGATAATCATTATTTTGTGATGGATTTTCAAATGTCTCGAGTATATCTTTATGAAGGGTCATTTTGTTATCTCCTTATAGTAGTATTATAGCGTAGATAATATTATAATCTATGTAGAGTACTTCAATGCGTTTAACAAAAATTAAATTAGCTGGATTTAAAACATTTGTAGACCCTACGACACTTCAGTTTCCCAGTAATCTTACGGGTATTATAGGACCTAACGGATGCGGTAAATCTAATATAATTGATGCAATACGTTGGGTAATGGGAGAGTCATCTGCAAGGAATTTAAGAGGCGATTCGATGGAAGACGTGATTTTTTCTGGTTCGTCTGCGAGACATGAGGTAGGTAAGGCATTTGTAGAGCTAAATTTTGATAATTCTTTAAATTCTCTTGATTCAAAATTCGCTAGATATTCAGAAATAGTAATTAAAAGAGAAGTATCACGTGATGGTACCTCGAATTACTACCTAAATAATACTCGTTGCAGGAGAAAAGACATTAGAGAGGTGTTTCTAGGAACAGGCCTTGGTCCAAGAAGTTACGCAATAATTGAACAAGGAATGATTAGCAAACTCATTGACGCTAAGCCAGACGAGCTCAGAACATACTTAGAGGAAGCTGCAGGGATAAGTAAGTATAAAGAGAAAAGAAGAGAAACGGAATTGAGGCTCAGACATACTAGGGATAACTTGGATAGACTCAACGATATAATGAAAGAAATAAACTCTCAGCTCAATAAATTGGAGAGACAGGCAAAGATAGCAGGTGAATATAGAGAGCTTAAAGAAAAGGAACGCGAGACTAAAATATTGCTGTTATCTCTAAAGTGGTGTAATTATGATAGCCAAATCGAAGAGCTTAACAGTACAATCAGGAAGATAGAGTTAGAGAAAGAGAAAAAACTTGCGCTCCTGTCAACCCATAACAAAGAAGTTGAAAAATTAAGACAGAAAAGGAATGATGAGCAAACTAATTTTGATGAAATACAAAAAGAATTTTATAGGATAGGCAGTGATATTGCCAGTTGTGAAAAGGATATCGAACATAATTTAGAAACTGAAGTCTCTAGAAAAGAGGCGCTGAACGAGTTACTAGATACTATCAAAAACTCTGAGGGTGAGGTTGAAGAAGAAGAAAAGAATTATAATCATCTTTTATCATCCATTAAAGAGTTAGAGTCTGATCTAAATAACAATTCTAATGAGTTAGCGTCGCTCGAGAAAGATAAAAAAGATACTAATTTTGCCATGCAGAATCTTCAATCACAAAATAATATCTTCATAACAGAACAATCCGAAACTATTAAAGAAAAAGAGGTTGAAAAAGCTAAACTTGATGCATCTGAAAAATCACTAAATCTTTTGTCAAAAAGATTAGGCATTCTGGAAGCATTTTCTATGAATGATAATGAGAAACATGATAATAAAGATGAATTACTGAGCGCAGCTGCAGATCTCCAAGAAAAAATTTCTGCTTTATTGGTAGACTTTGATCGTCATAGTAACTCAGGAAATAATTTAAGCATTAAAAATTTTAAAATAAGTCTTAAATCAATTCTAACACTCTTTAAAGGTCTTTTTAATAACATCAAAGTTCTAGTAAGATCACAGAAAGATGAAATAATAGATATCAAGAAAAAAATAAGTGATTATAAAAAAATTAGCTCTGATTGTCTAAATAAAATCAACAATCTTGAGAAAAAGATTAAAGATCATTCAAAAGTAAAAGAAAAATTCGACAAAGAGAGAATTGAATTAAAACAGATTATCGATAAAGTTGAATGGAGTTATAATGAATCTCAGAAATCACAAAATGAATTAAATGTAGAACTATCAAAAAAGACATCTGAGAAAAAATCTATACAAGCTAATATACAAAAACTCAAGTTAGGCATTAGTGAAATGAATGATAGAAAGTTAGTTCTACTCTCTACTGATGACAAAAAAGATAAGCCTACTAGTAATATGAAAGATAAATTAAAAAAACTTTTAAACACTAAAAGTATTAAAGAATTAGAATTAAAAAAATCTAGAGAAGCAATTGAGCGCTATGACGAGACAGTATTAAATATAGAAAATACTAAAAATGATATCAATATCGAGATTAACTCTATAAAAGACAATCTTGAGAGTAACAAAATTACTGTAGGCGAGAAGAAAGCTCAGCGAGACTCACTTCAGGACAATAGTGATTTGCCAGCAGATGATATATCCGAAGGAATTAAGAAAATTGACACAAAATTGAAACAGGATGATATTGAAAAAAATTTAGAGAAAATACAATCAAAGATAACATCTATGGGCGCAATTAATTTAGCTGCAATTAATGAATTGGAAGACCAACAAGAAAGAAAAAAATATTTAGACTTACAATATAATGATTTATCTGAATCGATAACTACACTTGATAATGCAATTAAGAAAATTGATCATGAAACTAAGACAAAATTCAAAGAGATATTTGATAGCATTAATTCTAATTTAAATAGTTTCTTCAATAAAATATTTGGTGGCGGTAAAGCATATCTTGAGCTGACGGATAATGATCTACTTAATACAGGAGTCAACATTATGGCCAGACCGCCAGGGAAGTTAGTGAAAAATATTAACCTACTATCTGGTGGTGAAAAAGCAGGGACTGGTATAGCATTTGTTTTCTCTATCTTTAAGACAAATCCAGCTCCATTTTGTCTACTTGATGAGGTTGATGCACCACTAGATGATGCTAACAATAATAGATTCTGTAACGTTGTTAAAGAGATGTCTAAAGATGTTCAGTTTATTTTTATAACTCATAATAAACTTACTATGGAACTAGCAGATATTTTAAGTGGCGTGACAATGAGAGAGGCAGGTGTATCTAAGCTTGTATCTGTGAATATTAATGATGCAGTTAAAATCGTATCAACAAGAGATAATAATATATCATCAAGACCATCGTAATGTCACAAAAGAAAATTACGAAAAAGTACTATCAAATACTTAAGAAAAAAATACAAATGTTCTCCAAGCAGTACTATACATATGATTCACCAACCATCTCTGATCATGAATTTGATGAGCTCTATAAAGAGTTGAAATTTATTGAGGAGGAAAACCCAAGCTTTATTTCGTCAGATTCACCCACTCAAGTCATAGGATCAAAAATAAGAGGTGGTTTCAAAAAAGTTAGACATACTAAACCAATGATGTCTCTTAATAATGCATCTAATATTGATGAGTTTAATTCTTTTTATGAAAAAATCATTACTGAATTCTCTAAAAAAGTTGTAATGTATGCTGAACCTAAATTTGATGGCTTAGCTATTGCACTAACATATAATAATGGTGTTTTACTATCAGCAGTCACACGTGGTGATGGCAATGAGGGTGAGGATGTCACCTCTAATATAAAAACTATTCAAGGTTTGCCTCTCAAGCTACTTACAGAAAAAACTCCAAAGAGGCTAGTAGTTGCTGCTGAAGTATATTCATTAATAACGGATTTTCAACGGATCAATGAAACACTGAAAAAGTCAAAGATGAAAAAATTTGCTAACCCTAGGAATTTTGCAGCAGGAACGGTTCGTCAATTAGATCCAGTAGTTGCGTTTAAGAGAAACCTGCAGATTTATATACATGGCGTTATAGACATAGATTCGCATTTATCATTACCTACACACTCAGAATCTATGGCTTATCTGAGCAAGATTGGCTTTCCAACATGTAATTTAAATAAAAAAATTAACGATATAAATGAAGCGATTAACTATTTTGATGATATATCAAATAAACGAGTCAAACTACCTTATGAGATAGACGGGATAGTTTATAAGGTAAATAGCTATGAACTTCGTGATCTTATTGGATATACTTCTAAAGCACCAAAATGGTCGATTGCATTTAAATTCCCGTCTCAAATATCACAGACAAAAATCGTCGATGTGACATTTCAAGTTGGTCGTACGGGCACAGTAACACCTGTAGCAGAATTAGAGCCTTTAAGTATTGGAGGTGTAAATGTAACCAGGGCTACTCTGCATAATTTAGATGATATCAGAAAAAAAGATATTAGAATTAATGATTATGTATATGTAAAAAGAGCAGGCGATGTAATACCTGAAGTTGAAAAAGTGAATTTATCAAAAAGAGAAAAAACTACCGAAATATCTATGCCTATGAAATGTCCAGCATGTGGTGAAACAATTATCAAAATATCCAATCAATCAATTTACAAATGTCCGAATGAATCATCATGTAAACCTCAGATAGTACAGAGTATTGGGCATTTTGCTTCTAGAAAAGCAATGAACATCTCAGGCTTAGGAGAAAACATAATCATTACACTTGTAGATAGTGCGCTTGTTAAAAATTACTCAGATTTATATTATTTAACCTATGATCATTTAATTAAGTTAGATAGAATGGCAAGGACTTCTGTAAATAATCTTATTGACTCTATTAATAAAAGTAAACAACCGAATTTTGATAAATTCATATACTCTTTAGGCATAAGAGAAGTAGGACTCTCGACAGCACGTGTTTTATCACAAAACTTTAACACATTAGATGAACTAATGAACGCCAAAAGAGAATTTCTAGAAAGCATAAAAGATATTGGCCCTATTGTCGCTGACAATATCACTAATTTTTTTTCAATGTCAAGTAATGTAAAAAAAATTAAAAAATTAATTTCATCAGGTATTGAAGTAAATTATTTAGAACATTTAGCTAATAAATTCCTATCAAATAGATCGTTTGTTGTCACAGGCTCTTTTAATAAAATATCAAGACGCGAAATAGAGGAAATTATAATATCTAATGGAGGAAAGGTCTCAAGTTCTATATCTAAAAAAACAGAATTTTTAGTATGTGGAGAAAAACCAGGCAGTAAACTTGATAAAGCTAAGAAAATTGGCACTAAAATATTAACTGAAGAGGAATTTTTTAAGATTCTCTAAGAAGTTCATTGATTCCGACTTTACTTCTCGTCTTTTCATCAACTTTCTTTACGATTACTGCACAATAGAGATTATACTTACCATCTTTTGAAGGTAATGATCCAGACACAACAACTGATCCTTCAGGCACGACACCATAGCTCACTGTATCACTATCACGATCATAAATTTTTGTACTTTTACCTATGAACACTCCCATTGAAATGACTGAATTTTTCTTAACTATGACACCCTCGACAATTTCAGATCTCGCTCCTATGAAACAATTATCTTCAATTATAGTCGGATTAGCCTGTAGGGGCTCCAGTACACCACCTATACCAACACCTCCTGAGAGGTGAACATTTTTCCCAATTTGTGCGCAAGATCCTACTGTAGCCCAGGTATCAACCATAGTCCCAGAATCTACATATGCACCAATATTAACAAATGATGGCATTAGAACGACATTTTCTCCGATAAATGTCCCTTCTCTTGCAATAGCTTGTGGCACAACTCTGATATTTTTATCCGATAAATGCTCTTTTGTCGAATTAAGGAATCTTGATGAAAGCTTGTCAAAGAACTTCGTATATCCTGTGTCTATAATTTTATTTACTTTTAGCTTGAAGGAGAGTAATATCGCTTTCTTTATCCACTCATTGACCACCCAATCATTATTCACAAATTCTGCGACTCTAATTTCACCTGTATTTAGTGCATTAAAGACATATTCTATTGATTCGATGAGTTTATTTTTTTCAGAAGCCTCAATACCATTAGCAAAGGATTTTTCAATTAGGTCTATATCTATATTACTCATAGTGTTTTAGGAATCTCCTGATCTTTTTCATCGACCTCTCTATCCTGTGAATCCAAGAAAACTATTATATCATAGTATTGTTTTATGTTCTGCACATACTTAACCGTTTCCCAGCCTCTGGCATAACCATATTTTGTCTGTCGATAGTATTCTGATTGACTTAACATTAAGATATAAGGCTCTATATCTGACCATTTTCTGATTTCAACACCATTCTTTCTAGCAAGTTTTACGGCATCCTCAACATGACCTAATCCAATATTATATGCAGCTATGGCAAACCATTTCTTTTCGTTATCATCCAAGTTATAGTCTATTCGATTATAGATACTACGGAGATATTTTGTTCCACCAAAAATACTATTTCTTGGATCAATTCTATTCTCAACACCAACTTCTTTAGCAGTATCTTTAGTGAGCATCATAATCCCTTTTACTCCTGTATACGATACAGCATCTTTCTTCCATCTAGATTCCTGATAACCAATACTTGCAATTAGTCTCCAATCAAAATTAAATAATTTAGAAGCTTCTTTGAAAAAGAACTCATAAGTAGGGAAAATATCAATAAGGTCTTTTATAAAAATTTTGGAACCAACAAACGTATGCTGTTGTTGTCCAAAAAAATTTTGATATATTATCGCTAATCTATTTTTGTTAATCATATAATTGAAAAACTCTGATATTTTATTCTGCATTTCATTCCCAACATCATTTGGTAAAATCCAATATTCTGCCTCATTGATAGAATGTCGCTGTATAACTTTAATATCACGGTAGTATTTTGACAAAATCTTAAATTCATCTGAAGACATAAATAAAAAAGAGATTTCATTATCATTTAGCATCTTTAATAAATCATCTATATTTTTATCCTCCCAAACTTTATAAGAGTATTTTAATTTCTTCTCCTTATTTACGTCAATTTTGGTAATTACATGAGATTCGATGGCGTGAATATCATTATTATTGAGTAAATCTTCAATATTTGATCTGCGTGAAATATTTGATTTAGCAACTATTACATAGTCAACCCTGTTGTATGGATAGCTAGTTTTAAAATTTTTTTCCAAATCGGTTATATTCCACCCTGATATAATGTCTGCCTCACGTGATGAAATCATTTTCTTAGCCTCTGCAATGTTATTCACGACTTTAACTGACAGCTCAACATCAATATATTCTGCAAATTCTTTCATAATAGAATAGTGGTATCCAAATTTTTTATTCTTTATTTCATAGTATGTGGTTGGTCCAAGTCTAGTAACAAATGTTATTTTATTTTCGTTAAGAACTCTTTTAAGGTCATTTTTGAAGAAAATTGAATGAGATTGAAAGAAGTATAAAAGGATTGATACAAATAAGGTTACTAAGATAATTCTGATTAAAAATTTAATCATTAATTATGAGGCTTATTATTACTTCTACGTGAGTTATTTTTTTTCTTGTTATAGGATTTATATTTATTATATTTTGGATTATACGATCTACTATATCTTTTCCTATTGTTAGTTCTGAATCTCGCGGTTCTTTTTTCTTTGGTAGAAAAAATTGATTTGATTTTCTTAATTATCCCAATTAAAAGCCCATCAGCTGCCCCATGATTAGATACTTTAGGCTTTGGCGGTTGTGTTTTTGGCGCGACTGCTGAAACTAGCGGTTTTTCGAGCTTATAGCTTGATGGTTGCGGACTGGTAACTTTTGATTCTCTTGAATTATCTCTCTGGCTAGCTGATGCCTTGAAATCTGCTTGACTTCTATTTTCTCTATCTATTAGATAGCTTGTTACCTCAACTTCTGGATCAGGAACTATTTTGATTGAGATTTTATGCCTTTCTTCAATCCCTTGAACTAAATCTCTTTTTTCATTCAATAAGTATGTAGCCAATCTCACCGGAAGATATACAGTGATTGGCTTGTTGCTTTTGACTGCCTCTTCTTCTAGCATTCTCACAAAAGATATTGATTGAGACGATAATGATTTAATGTAACCTGATCCCGAGCATGTTGGACATGAATCATCTGTATTGTCTATGATAGAGGCTCTTAATTTCTGTCTTGAAATCTCCATTAACCCGAATTTTGAAATCCTACTAAACTGTATTTTTGCTTTGTCTACTTTTGCTAACTCTGCCATTTTACGCATAACTGTCTTCTGAGAATTTATTGACATCATATCAATAAAATCAACAACAATAAGCCCACCAATATCTCTTAGTTTCAATTGTGTTGAAAGAGACACAGCAGCTTCTAGGTTTGTATTCAGCGCTGTTTCTTCAATATCCCCGCCTTTGGTAGATTTTGCAGAGTTTACGTCAATACTAGTGAGTGCCTCTGTTGAATCAAAAACAATATTACCGCCCGATGGAAGTGTTATCTTCCTTCTGTATACGCTTTGAACTTGTGTTTCGACTCTGTATTCACTAAATAACGGCGTTGATTTTTTGTACTGCTCTATCTTAATTTTACTATGTGGTATGAAATATTTCTTAGCATTCATGAAATCATCATAAAAAGCTTGATCATCAATAATAATTGAGTCGGTCTCTTCATCGATGTAATCTCTTATTATTCTTGCAAGCATACTGCTTTCCTCATAAACAAGGTAGGGTGCTTTTTTGAGCACGGAGTTTTCAACAATATTCTCATAAATCTGGATTAGATAATTCATATCCCACTCTAATGTTTCTTTACTTGTGTTTAAGCCAGATGTTCTTAGAATAACGCTCATTTTCTCAGGGATATTAATGGCATCAAGCATCTTTTTTGCATTGAGTCTATCATCACCTTCAAGACGTCTGGAAATGCCACCGGTGTTTGGATTTTTAGGGAGCAAAACTAGATATTTCCCAGCTAACTTTAAATATGTTGTGAGAGCAGCACCTTTGGTGCCTCTCTCTTCTTTATCTACTTGAACAACTACTTCTTTCCCACTCTCTATACAATCCCTGAGTGTTCTAGGTTTGCCTGATGTGAATATTTCAGGGGAAATTTCCTTGAATGGAAGGAAACCATGTCTAGTTCGACCAAAATTTACAAATGCTGCTTCTAGACCAGGCTCAACCCTGGAAATAGTGCCTTTGTAAATGTTCGATTTGATATTTTTTGATGGAAGGTCTATGTCTAGCTCCACCAAATTTTTGTTCTCTACTATAGCTAAGCGCACCTCTTCTCTCTGAGAGGCATTTAATAAAATCTGTTTCATTTAGAATCCTGTAATACATATGTTTTACCGATCAACCGATCTCTGTTATCTATACTTAGTATGAGACTGATGCACGCACTTATTTGTTAAAAGGTCTATATATGTGCTTTTTATGTCACTTTGGACTTAATTACTTATATTTTAGTCTCTACTAATATGTAAATCTTTGGGTTAATATATCAATGATTCGTATTTTCTTCAAATGATATCGTGGATAAAATTGCTAAAAGTCACCAAAAATGTAGGAATATCACCATTAACACTGATGGACAGCGTATTGATAATTTCCTGTTGAAAACCGTAAAAGGTGTACCAAGAAGCCTAATATATAAAGTGATAAGAGACGGACAAGTAAGAGTAAATAGTAAACGAGTCAAACCTAGTTATAGATTAATTGCTAGAGATATCGTAAGAATTCCACCAATATCACCACAAATCAAGGAGGCATCAAGCAATAAGAAATTTCTTGAAAATATGGATGATTATATTATCTTCGAAAATAAGGATTTTTTCGTAATAGATAAACCAGCAGGATTAGCTGTGCATGGTGGGACTAATGTGAAATATGATATTATCTCATCGCTCAAAAAATTAAAAAATAATCTTAATATCGCGCCTGTAAATAGATTAGATAAAAATACGAGTGGATGTATGCTCATATCAAAAAACTACCAATCAGCAAAAGACTTGGGAAATTGTTTCAAGACAAATAATGTGAAGAAAACATATATGGCATTGTTGTCGGGAAAGTTAGAGAAAACAAAAATAGTTGTGGACTCATCATTAAAGATTGATAAGCGAAAAAAAAATAGCAGTGTTTCAACAGATAGTTCCGGTAAACATGCTCTATCTACTTTCAGTGTAAAGAGATATTTTACAAGGTGTACATTAGTTAATATTTTAATTCAAACAGGAAGAACTCATCAGATAAGAGTACATGCTTCATCAATTAACCATCCAATTTGTGGTGATACAAAGTATGGTAATAAATCGGTAAATTCTCTTTTTAGAAAAATTGGATTAAGTCGAATTTTTCTTCATGCATCGGATCTATCGTTCTATTATAAAAAATTTTATAGTTTTCAATCATCACTACCTGAAGACCTATCTATTCTTGTTGAAAACTTAGAAAATGAACTATAGAATCTTATTAGGTGATTAATTATGGATGAAAAAACTTTAAAAGATCTAATTGATGCATTAATAGAAGACAAAAAATCAGAGAGAAGATTTAAGACTATATCTAGATTAACAATTTTGTTACTATTTCTTATTGTACTCAGTCTTCCTTTTGTATCCTCTGATAAGATATATAAAACAGGCAATCATACAGCTGTAATTAATATCAATGGGGTTATTTCGCCTGGGGGTGATAGTACTAAAAAGACAATTGATTTAATCACTAAGGCTGTGAATAATGATCTTTGTGAACATATCATATTGAATATTAATAGTCCTGGTGGCAGTGCAACCCAGTCTAAAATCATATTTGATCAAGTTAGTAGAATCAAAAAGACTTCAGATAAAACTTTTTATGCGATTATAGATGACGTGGGAGCATCTGGTGGTTATTATATTGCTGCTAGTGGAGATAAAGTGATTGCGAATTCGTCAAGCATTGTTGGCTCCATCGGAGTTAGACTAGATAGTATTAATATTGAGTCTCTCGCAAAAAAACTTGGTATAGAATCTCAAACTATTTCATCAGGCAAGGATAAAACAATATTGGACCCATTCAAGACGTTATCTAAAAACCAGAGAGAACATCTTAATAAACTAGTAACTGATATTCATGATGAATTCATACAAGATATAAAAACTGCACGTGGAGAAAAAATTACAGATAATACAGTGTTTACTGGATTATTTTGGACAGGGAAGCAGGCTTTACAACTTGGGCTCATCGATGAGATCGGGTCTATTTATGATATCAACCAGAAATATTTGAATAACTCTAATTTGGTGATATACAATAAGAGCCCATCTTTGATCGAGGAATTGATGCAATCTGTTGTCTCTAATTACTCAAGTATGCTTATTGGCATATCTTATTAATGTCTTTTAGTGTCTATTTAAAGAAAAACGAGAATAGAAGTTTTCAAGACTTTTCAATAAGAAATTTTTCACTAGAAAAAAATCCCTCTTTTAATAATGAGATAATATTAAGTCATGAGTTCTCTATTACAGACCACAAAAAAACCTATGGAAAAAATATCATCATAGGTGGAACAGACGGTTTCCTTGGATCAATCCTATTATCAGCTAAAGCTGCAGTCCATACCGGCTCAAGATATTTTGTGGTTTGTACAAATAAACTTCATACTGAGACTGTCTCAATGTTTCAAAATGAATTAATAACATTAGAGTATAGTAGAAACATACTGAAAAAATTAAATAACTATCAAGTTGCAATAATTGGTCCGGGTTTGTCTACTGACATTTGGTCTGAATCTATATTTATTGATTTAGTAGACCAAATTACTCAGAAATCTATATCTACGAAATTGATTGTTGATGCTGGTTTTCTTCTTTTCTTGAGTGATAACCCGCATAAGTATGATAATTGGGTGTTGACTCCTCATGAGGGTGAGGCATCAATGTTATTAAATAAATCTAAGTCTTGGGTCAGAGAAAATAGAATTGAGGCCGCATGTTTAATACAGGAACGATATTCAGGGACCGTTGTGCTAAAAGGACCAAAAACAATTATTTTTGATGGGAACGAGATATATATCTGTAATCATGGTGGGCACTACATGGGGACGGCTGGCATGGGAGATACCCTAACCGGAGTGATGGCGTCTATTATTCATTTAATACAAAGAAGCAATTCTACCAATGCCATCTTATTCGCTGTAGGGTTGCACTCACTGTCAGCTGATAGAATCCAAATACAAAAAGGCCCAATAGGAATCTTACCATCAGATGTAATTGAAAAAATGTCAGAATTAGTAAATACTTTTTATCATGGCTGATAAATTTAAATTTTGTAATCAACATTTTATTATTAGTTCAGAAGAGAGTTATAGACTTTTATTCAAGTATCTAGACGGAATAAGTGCTAAAAAACTAATCATATTTTTATCTGGGAATATTGGTGTTGGTAAAACGACATTTGTAAAATATTATATTAAAAATTTAGATTCCGAAAAAAATGCATATAGCCCAACATTCTCTCTAATTAATCAATATGCTCTACCAGACTTGAAGATTTATCATTATGATCTATATAGGTTGAATTCTTACAGAGAATTGCAAGAGATAGGAGTAGATTATAGCTTAGATTCGAATGGGATTCACTTTATTGAGTGGCCAAATAATTTTATAAAGGAATTGCCTTCACCTGATATCCATATAAATTTCAGATCATTCGAGTACGGAACATTCATAACTATTAATAATGAGTAATAAAAAAGAAATATTATTTCTTGTTGGACCTACTTGCACTGGTAAGAGTAAAATTGCCATTGCGTTACTAAAAAAGTATCCATTTGAAGTCATTTATATGGATGCGAGTACGGTATATAAAAATCTAAACATTGGAACTGATAAACCAGAAAAAGAAATTCTTGAAAAGCACCATCATCACATGGTAGATATAGTTGAGCCTGATGAGTCTTTTAATGTCAACTCTTATTGTAAATCTGTCGAGGGTATATTGGATCTCATTTTATCAAAAGGAAAGGTGCCATTAATTGTTGGTGGCACCATGATGTATTTCAACAGACTTTTACAAGGCATCGATTCCTTACCAGAAAGAGATACAATGGAACGTAAGTTCATAAATTATTTGATTGTCAGATACAGTCTGAGTGCAATTCATAGTTGCTTGAAGATAATTGATTACGACTCCTACAAGAGGATTAATGAAAATGATTTACAAAGAATTGAGAGAGCTATTGAAGTATACTTATTAACAGGTAAACCAATGAGCCATTTTTTCACCAAGAGCAAATCAATTACTGGCAAATATAACCCAAAAATTGTTTTTCTCTTTC
>MDTD01107685.1_pt1 | contig 14450 bp, 12 predicted proteins | sample 811221 | NCBI WGS metagenome assembly MDTD01 (sample SAMN05326646, study PRJNA326480) | marine metagenome | isolation source: seawater | place: Pacific Ocean: South West | collected 2011
TATTGCACCAATATGGAATTTTAGAATGCCAGCAATAGTTGAAGGTTGGATAGATAAAGTTTTAGCCCCACCTTGGGCATTTAAATTTAAAAAACTGTTTGGAAATTATGGTTATCCTATTGGAAACCTGAAAGGTAAAAAAGCAGTTGTATTTTGTACCTATGGATCACCCCAATTTGCAATAAGAACATTTTTTTTAAATATGCCAACTAAAAGATTAAAAAGGGGTGTTTTTAATTTATGTGGCATAAACGATATTACTTATAAAAGATTTTTTTCTGTACCCTTCGTATCTGATGAAAAAAGAAAGCAATTTCTCAAAGAAGTAAAAAAAACAGCAGAAAAAATTTAAAATTATCTTTGATATTCAATAAACTTTTTTAAAGACTGATTTAAAAATTTTTCAAAGACAATACCTTTATCTTGTTTTAAATTTTTTGAGAAAAAGTTTTTTGTCATTTTAAAATCATATGAAGGCTCAAAAAAGAAGGGTATTGACAACCTTTTTGTCTTATTCCATAAAACTCGATGGTTTGTTGCTTTAAATTTACCTTTACTTAAATATTCTAGAGCTAGCCCGGTATTAACGATTAATGCTTTTTTATTATAAGGCACATCATACCATTTTTTATTATTTCTATTTTGAACTTGCAAACCACCTTTTTTATCCTGATAAAGAATTGTGAAAATGCCACTATCTACATGAGTCTCACAACCTAGTGCGACACCATCTTGTTTTGAAATTTCAACTGGTTTAGATTGATTTGGATAATAATTAAATCTTAATGTACTTAAAGTTTTAAACCTTTGAAAAGCATCTTTAGATTTTTTTACATCTAAATTATATATTTTAATTATACTTTTAAATAAGGTTTCGCCTAAATCAAAAACCTTATTATAGTAATTATTTAGTATTTTTATTGATTGATTGTTTATTGACTTTTTCAAATTTAAATATTCGATGTATTGATTTTTTAATTTTGCAGCATATTTTTTAGTCACTTTTAAATCTCCTATGTCCAAGCCTTCCTTGCCATTCACATCATTAGGAAAATACCCCCTGTAAATATTTCTATTTGATCGATTCCATTTTTTTGGTGCAAGCCTCATTTTGTTTAAAATTGTAGACTTAAAAAAAATATTTCCAACATTTGCAGTATCTTTAATTGCTTTATATGAAATACCGTGTTCAATTATCTGAAAAAAACCAACATTTGTAGAGGCTCTTTCAATTTCTTTTAATACTTTAAACGATTCTTTAGAACTAAAGTCTCTTTTTATTAATGGTGAAATATTTATTGTGGGAATGAAATGCTTTTTTGTCATAATTAATTTTAAAATTAAAAATTTAGATTTAACAAGTCAAATTATTTTAATATCAAATAACGTTGATTTAACTACAAAATCAAACAATATACAAATATCAAAATTTGAAATAAAACAAAGGAATGTCTGAGGAAATAAGAAAAATATTAGAGCTATATAATCAAGAAAATTTATCTAATGATTACTTCATAATAATAATTAATTATATTTTATTAATTATATGCTCATTTATTCTAAAAATAATTTATGAAAATAGATCCAGCTCATTGTCTGGAAAGTTTCATATTGGAGTTGTTATTCCTATTCTATCGCAAATTACATTTTTGATAATTTTAATTGTAAAATCATCTCTTGCTTTATCTTTGGGATTAATTGGTGCATTATCGATTGTACGATTTAGAACCCCTATTAAAGAGCCCGAAGAATTAATTTACTTGTTTTTTTCTATAGCAATTGGAATAGGTTTTGGAGCTGGACAAACATTAATTACATCTTTAGTTTTTATATTAATTATAATTACAATTTATTTTTTTGTATCAAAAAAAAATTCTTCGAATAATACCGATTATAATCTTTTAATTGAAATTCCTTATGCAAAAACCCAAACTCCAAAACAAAATGAGTTAATCAAAATTATTAAAAGAGTTTTTTCAAATTATAATATAAATAAAATTGATTTAGAGGATGGAGTAAAGCTGATGATTGTTTTGGAAATTTCCTCTCAGGAAATAGAAAAAATTAGTAGACTAGAGAGTGGTATTAAATCGAAATACGAAAACTCAAAAATATCATACTTTGAAAATAGAGTATTAACATAATATTTAGATGAACTTTTATACATCGAGCAAAAAGTATAAAATTAAGCTTTTTTTTCTCATATTGCTAGTTTTACTCACAATTTTTTATTTATTCGATAAATCAAATTGGAAAGAAAATCTTGCACAAGATATTAGAATTCAAACCTGTCAACCAAATTTTACTTCTACAAAAAACTCTCAGCTTTTTAAGGTCAAAAGATTATTTTATGGTCTAGTAAATACTTTTAAGTATGGTTGTAATTATGAAAAATTAAAAATTAATATTAACTTTAAAAATTTTGAAATAATTAAAGACGATAGGTTGGTAGCAATTCAAAATGGAGTTCTTACTAATCCCACTGAGGTTCCTGCCACAATAATTCATAAAAATAAAAAATATAGGGCAGATGTGAGATTAAAAGGAGATCTTATTAATCATTGGGGCGTCAACAAGCAATGGAGTTTAAAAATTGAATTAAAAAAAGGTAAATCAATAAATGGTATGAAAGAGTTCTCAATCACTAAATTAATCGAAAGAAGATATCCCGATAATTTAATTATTGCAAAACAGTTTGAAAGATTTGGAATAATTTCACCAAAGTTTAAAATTTATAAAGCAGATGTAAATGGTCAAAATTGGGGCTTAATGCTTGCAGAGGAACAATTTTCTAACGTTTTTTTAGAAAAAAGAAATCTAAAAGATAGTTTAATATTTAAATTGACTAATGAGACAAAATTTAAAATTTCAAAATATTTTTACAAAAAAAATATAGAAAAAAGAGAAATTTTTTTGAATAAACTTGGAAAATTGGAAGTAGATATATTTAATAAAAAAAAAATTAAAAAGTATAATTATTTAAAAAATCATGAAACAATAATCAAATCTATTAATGAAAAAATTATTTTATCCAACAAAACTCAAGAGAAAAATTTTGTAAAAAAACATTTTCATGTTGAAAAATTAGCTAAAACCCTTGCCACAGTGGTTGCATTTAACTCTTTCCACTCAATCAACTTACTAAATTTGAGATTTTACTTGAATCCATATACTCTTAATATTGAACCAATACCAACTGATAATGCGTATAATTTAAATGCAAATATAGAAAATAATTATAAAAAAAAATTATTAAATTTAAGCTTCATATTCACCTCATTGTATGACGACGAGGAATTTAAATTTTTATTTGGTCAATCACTTAAACAAATTAAATCAGATTTAAATCAAATTGAGAGTGATAATTTTGAACTTTGTAAAAATTTTGAAAGCTACTGTCAAAGAAAAATAAACATTGAAAATATATCAGACAATTTATCAAAACTAATAGAAATTGGGGACAATATCTTCACTAACACACAAGAGGAGAGTAATAATATTGAAAAGTTTGATTATTCTAATATCTCCTCAACAGAACAAGAATTAAGTGCACTTAAGCTTTTTGATAATTACATATATGCAAGATTATTCAATAATGAATTAAATATTTACAACAATACCTTAGACGAGATACTGATTAAAAATATCACTTTATACAGTGATGATGTTCAGAATTCTTGTAAAATTTATAATAAGAAAAACTGTAATCAAAAAAAATATAGTATTAATTTCAATTTAAGTAATCAAAAGTATTTAGAGCCACAACGAATACTACTAAAAAATGATAAAAAATTTATTTGGGCAAAAATTAATGCAAAAATTAAGGATTATAGTTTTGACTATATATTGAGAAATGAAGATAAATATTTTGTAACAGAACTTTTCAATAAAAATAATAATGAAATTAATAGTAATCTTAAAAAAATTTCAGAAGATACCTTTTTAATAAGTGGAAAGGTTTTTATTCAAAATCCTATAATCGTTCCTGTAGGTTACAATTTAAAGATCCAGCCAAATTCAGAAGTAATTTTGAATAAAAATAGTTATATTTACATAAATGGGGGAAATTTTATTTCAGATGGAACAGACGGTAAAATTACTTTTAAACCTTTAAATGATACCTGGGGAGGAATTTACGTGCGAAATTCGAATGATTTATCTATAATCAATAATACAGAAATTATTTCTACAAAAAATTTTGAGCATAAGGGAATTTTCCTTACCGGAGGAGTAAACTTCTATGAATCAGACGTAAAAATAATTAAATCATATATCCAGAAAAATAAATCAGAGGATGCAATAAATATAATTAATTCAAATTTTGAATTAAGGGATAGCGAAATTAAAAATACAACATCAGATGGTATAGATTCAGATTTTTCTAATGGATTAATAATCAACTCTTTTTTCAAAAATATAGGTGGCGATGCTATTGATACTTCAGGGTCAAAAATTTCAGTCAAAAATACAAATATATATAATGTTGGTGATAAAGGTATATCTGCAGGCGAGAGTAGCAATTTATATTTAGAGAATATTCAAATTGATTCCTCAGAATTTGGTATAGTATCAAAAGATCTTAGCATTATTAAAGGCAAAGAAATAAACATTACAAATTCATTTCAGTATGATTATATGGCATTTGAGAAAAAAAATCATTTTGGTCCAGGACTTATAGATTTAAAAAATATCGAAGGTAATACAAAATCATTATCTCAGAAAGAAAGTGTTATAACAATAAATGATAAAAAAGTTGAAAGCAAAAATTTTAACCCTAAAGTTTTTTATTAAATGAAATATAGATACGAAGTTAAAATACCTATATCAAAATATAATGAAAGTATTTATTCAAAATGGATTTTATCTTTCAAAAATTTAAAAATTGAAAATGAGAGCAGAGAGATAAATAATATATACTATGATACATTAAATTTTGAATCTGCAAGAAATAATCTTGATGGTATTTCAAAACGTACAAAATATAGGATTAGATGGTATAAAAAAAATAACATTAATTCAAATTGTAATATTGAATTAAAAGTCAAAAGAGAAAAATTAAATAAAAAAATTATTGTTCCAACAAAATTAGACTCTCAAAATATTATTCAAAAAGACTTTTTTGATTTAATTAAAACTGAATATTATAAAAAAAAAATAACAGACCGAAATTTATGTATACAAAAATTCTTTCCTACCGTTCAAAACAAATATTTTAGGGAATATTATTCCCATGAAAATATTAGACTTACTTACGACACTAAAATTTATTATAAAAATTTGAGAATGGGTTCAATTGATAAATGGAGTAAAGACAACTTAAATGTTTTAGAAATTAAATTTGCTGAGGAAAAATTAGCACAAGCTAGTGAATTAATTTCTAAAATGCCATTTGTGCCAAAACGACATAGCAAATATTTAAGAGGTCTATCGCATTGTAAAATAGCAGTTTATTTATAGTTTAAATTATCTTCTTGCTGGAGTATCAGTTGCGAGATACTGATCTCTTACTTTTTCTCTGAAGTATATATAGATTCCAGCACTTATTATACATGTGACACCCACATATGTTCTAATAGAAGGTATTTCATTAAACAAAAAATATCCAGGAATCATGGACATAATTATAAGTGAGTATTCAAATAAAGAAACTACTGACGGAGAGGCAATTATATATGCAGAAAATATACAAATAAATGCTATCGACGCAGCAATACCAAAAAATAAAATAAATTTCCAAGTGTAATCAAAGTTGATGAACCACTCCCTAAATATAAATTGAATAGCTGGATCTAAATTTAAGTTATTAAATTGTCCGTCTCCAATAATAAAATAAATTATTATTAAAAAAGAAATTGATATCAAATAAAAATAAAATAATTGAGTATAAACATTGTCTTTATCAGAAGTATATTTTGTAATTATCATTGAAGCTGCATAAAAAAAAGCACTTAACACTGGTAAAAGATTCTTATATTCAAAATTTGAAAAATTTGGATTTAAAACAATATAGACCCCAATAAAACCAAATAAAATCGCTGACCATCTTCTAATACCAATAAATTCGTTTAAAAAAAATTTAGCAAATATTGAAATAAAAAAAGGACTAGAGAAAAATAATGCATTAGCTGTTGCCAAAGGCATATATGTTAATGAGACAAAAAAAGCAGAAAACGCCATAAAATGTAAAGTAACCCTTAATATTGTTAGTAATGGATACTTTGTTTTTAAATTAACTTTTATCCTTTTAAGTTTTAAATAAAAAAATAATAATAACGCTGCAATAAAGTATCTACCAAAGAAAATTTCATACAGAGATGACTTCTCAAAAATAAATTTGATAAGAGAGTCCTGCATAGCAAAAAGCGACATCGCTATAATTATTAATAAAATCCCCTTAGAATTATTGTTTTGCGAGACCATAATTTATGAAAAGAATTTTGATTACTTGCCTTTAGTCAAAGAATCTTTCAACTCTTTATTTGTTATATAACCTGTAACATTTCCTTCTTTATCCACCACTTCACAATTTGCATTTGTGCAAACTACCTTAGGTAAAAATTCTTCAATAAATTGATCTTCCTGTACTCTAACTAAATTTGATTTATCCAAACCATTAATCTTATTTTTAGGTGTCATAATTACTTTTGCTTTAATAACTTTTGCTCTATTTACATCTTTTACAAATGCAGCAACATATTCATCTGCGGGATTCATAATTATGTCGACAGGAGTACCTACTTGAACTAACTTTCCTGCATTTAAAATACCTATATGGTCTCCCAATCTTAAAGATTCATCCAAATCATGTGTTATAAAAACAATAGTTTTTTTTAATTGTTCCTGTAGGTCTAGTAGTTGTTTTTGCATATCACTTCGAATTAGAGGGTCAAGAGCTGAAAATGCTTCATCCATTAACATTATATCAGTATCAGTTGCTAAAGCTCTAGCTAAACCCACGCGTTGCTGCATGCCTCCAGATAATTGATTTGGATATTGATTTTCAAAACCACTGAGGCCAACAGACTCAATTTTTTCCATAGAAAGTTTATTTCTTTCATCAAGATTTACACCTTGCATTTCCAAGCCATATCCGACATTTTGAATTACAGTTTTATGTGGAAATAATCCAAATCTTTGAAAAACCATACTCATTTTATGGCGCCTAAAATCTATTAGTTTTTGTTGGCTTAAAGTTAAAACATTTGTTCCTTCAACTAATATTTCTCCCTCGGTTGGATCTATTAGTCTATTTAAGTGCCTGATCAATGTTGACTTTCCTGACCCCGAAAGACCCATACAGACAAATATTTCACCTTCCTCAATTTTCATCGAAACATTATCTAGACCGACTGTATGACCAGTTTTTTCTAATATTTCCTCTTTTGATGATCCCTCTTTAACCATCGATAAAACTGATTTTGGATTATTACCAAAAATTTTATAAACATTGTTAATTTCAATTTTAGACATTTATTTACAATACTTAGCAGTTTGAAAAAGTAGATGCAAAAAATACGATTACAACTTACAATTGAAATATTAAATTTGATTAATAAATTATTTAAAAAATTAATGTTTAAATATAATAATTATAAAAATTATGAGTCAAAAAGATTTTGAAGTCAGATGTGAGCTAGCTGCCTTATACCGTATTCTCCATATGTATGGAATGACTGATCTTGCAAATCAATGTGCGGGAGCACGCTCTAATGAAAATAAGGACAATTCATTTGTTCATCCTTACGGAATGTTTTATGAGGAAATTACTGCTTCTTCACTGGTAAAAATTAATAAAGATGGAAAGGCGATAGAGAATAGCAATCCATGGCTTAATGATGGTTGCAATAACCTTGCAAAATGGATTTTTAACGCAAGACAAGATGTAAATTTTTATGTACATGGGCACTCCGAGGATGTCATGGCAGTTGGAGGCACTAAGGAAGGCCTTTTATTTTTATCTCAAGCTGCTGTTTACCTTAATCATCTTGTAGGCTATGTGGATTATGAGTTTGTTGAAGATCAAGATTATGGTGACAAGTTCATGTCGTTAATTAGACAACATGATATTATAATTACAAGAAATCATGGTTACTATACTGTTGGAAAAACGGCCTCTGAGGCTTTCTTTAGAGCATATTATTTAGAACAAGCATGTTCAGTACAAGTTAAAAATTTATCTATGGGCTTAAAAGTTCACGAAATTGATAAGCAAAAAGCAGCTTATTTTTGGGAGAATATGGACAAATCCAATGATTACAATTATGATGGTAAGACAGAGTGGGCAGCTTTATTAAGAAAACTTGAGAGAGAAAATTCAAATTACAAAACTTAATGCAAAATATTATTATAAAAAAAATAACCAAAAATTTAAATAATTTAGAAGTTCTCTGGAGCGATGGTAAGAAAAGTCAATTTAATTATTTATGGTTACGAGATAATTGTCCAACAGCACATGATAAAGATTCTAGGCACAGAATGTTTAACATTTTAAAGGTATCAGATCAAATAAATCCAAAAAAATATTCGATCAATGATAAAGGTAAACTAGTCATAGAGTGGAGCGAAGGAGACCATACCAGTTTGTATGACCAGCAGTGGCTAAGAGATAATTGTTATACAATTAAAAATAATTTAAATTATAAATCTCCATATAGATTATGGGACAACTCGTTACAAAATAATCTTAAATCAATTGAGATTGATCATGATGAAATCATGGAGACAAATGAAGGGTTGTTAAAATGGCTGGAACTTCTTCATCACACTGGAATTGCTATAGTAAAAAAAGCACCAGTGGAGCCAAAATCAGGTTTTAAAATCTTACATAGAATAAGTCATACTAGAGAAACTTTTTTTAAAACACCATTTGAAGTTATAAATATACCCAAACCAAATAATTCAGCTTATACCGCCCACGCTTTAAGAAATCACATGGACTTACCATGGTTCGAAACCCCACCTGGTTATCAATTTTTACATTGTCTTATAAACTCTGCTGATGGAGGGGAGTCCTCAGCGGTAGATGGTTTTGCTGTAGCTGACTACTTGAGGCAAAATGAAAAAAATGTGTTTGATACGCTTGTTAATGTGCATTTAAAATTTAGAGACATGGACTATACACAAGAGTCTATTCGAAGTTATTACGCCCCGGCAATTTCATTAACTAAAGATAAAGATTATCATGATATCAGATTTAGTGTAGCAACTATGGATGCCCTAGATTGTCATCCAGATATAATGGATAAAGTTTACAGAGCACATCACAGATTTGGAAATCTTTTACATGACGAAAAATTTCAAATAAATTTTAGATTACAACCTGGGGATATTTTTTCTTTTAACAATCGAAGATTGTTACATGGAAGAAAAGAGTTTAATCCAAATTCAGGTCATAGGCATTTACAAGGTTATTACATGGATAGAGATGAGATTATTGGAAGACTAAAGTATTTAAAAAAATAAATTTAGTTCCAACCAGTAATAGTTTTTACTTCTAAGAATTCCTCAAGTCCCCAAACACCACCCTCACGGCCATTTCCAGATTGTTTATATCCACCAAAAGGCGTTCCTGCATCAGCACTTTTGCCGTTAATGTAAACACATCCTGATCTTAATTGTTTTGCAACTCGATGAGCCTTTTCTTTATCTTCTGTTTGAAGGTAATTTCCAAGACCATATGAAGTATCATTAACAATTTTTATAGCATCATCCTCAGTTTCAAACGGTATTATTGACAGAACTGGACCAAATATTTCTTCTTTTGCTATTTTCATTTCATTAGTCACATCAACAAATATAGTAGGTTTTATAAAAAATCCCTTTTTTAAACCCTCTGGTAATTCTGGCCCACCCGCAGCTAAAGTTGCACCTTCTTTAATTCCATTTTTTATTAGTTTTATTATTTTGTCGTATTGCACTTTAGATACTACTGGGCCTATATGGTCTCCTTTTTTAGAAGCTAAATCTACTTTAATTTTATTTGCTTCATTCACTGCCTCATTTACAGCTTTTTTATAAAGAGATTTTTCAACCAACATCCTTGTTGGTGCATCACATGATTGACCTGAATTACTCATTACGTTTCTGATTCCATCTCTCACTGCATTTGGATATGCGTCAGCAAAAACTATATTACCACCTTTTCCACCAAGCTCTAAACATACTCTTTTTATAGTTTCTGCAGCGTTTTTTTGAATTAGTTTTCCAGCCCTTGTTGATCCAGTAAAAGAAATCATATCAATATTAGTGTGACTAGACATTAGAGAACCAATACCCTCACCATCACCATTAATTAAATTAAAAACTCCTCTTGGGAAACCAGCTTGGTCAATCATTTCGGCAAATAACATCGCAGACAGAGGTGATATCTCTGATGGTTTTAATATCATCGTGCACCCAGTCGCTAATGCCGGTATCACTTTAAGAGCTATTTGATTGATAGGCCAGTTCCATGGTGTGATTAATCCACAAACACCTATTGGTTCATAACAGATATAATTATTTGATTTATTATCAAATTTCTTCTCAAAATTAAAATTTTTTAATCTGAATATAAAATCCTCAATATGTGATTGACCAGAAGCTGTTTGAACATTTAAAGACCAATCAATTGGTGAACCCATTTCCATTGATATAGCCTCGGACATATCTATTGATTTTTTTTTATAAATTTTAAGCAAATTTTCTAGAAGCTCTATCCTTTCTTTTTTATTAACATCTTTCCATGAACTAAAGGCATTTTTTGCACAATTTACTGCATAGTCTAAATCCTTACTAGATCCTAGAGATATTTTAGCTATTACTTCCTCGGAAGATGGATTTATTACATTGAAGCTATTTTCTTTAATTGGTTTTACCCATTCACCATTAATATAAAAATTTTTTTTATCCAACATAGCCTTTTTAAACTTCGTAACCTTTCTTTTCTGGCTCTTCATCAACTAGCTCGCTTGGAAAGTTAGGTGCTCTGAATTTAATTTTTAGTTTATCTTCAAATCTTTTTACAACCATTGATGACCAAGCCCTTGGACCATATTTTTTTTTTGCATCCATAAATATATTACGTACCAATGGAGAAATTTCTAAATTTGAATTGTATTTTTTCGATAATTCATCAAATAAACCCACATCTTTTTCAACTAAGTCCATTGTAAAATTAATATTATAAGATCCATTCAGTATTACTTGACTTTCAGTTTCGTGAACAAATGAATTTCCAGAGGAAATCGAAATTCCTTTGAAAGTTTTTGTTAAATCTAAATTTGATTTTTTTGCAATTGTCCATGCCTCTCCTAGAGCAACTAAATGAACTGATGCAAGATAATTTGTAATTATTTTCAATATAGACGCACTCCCAAGATCACCAGTATGAAGTATTTTTCTACCCATTGATTTTAAAGCTGGTAAAATTTTTTCAAAAGCTTTTCTTTTTCCTCCAACAAAAATTGCAATATTACCAGTCTCCGCTCTGTGACAACCACCACTAACTGGTCCATCCAAAGGAATCGCTCCTTTTTTTTCTAGAATATTTCCAATTCTTCTAATCTCAGATTCGTCTGTGGTACTCATTTCTAGCCAAATTTTATTTTTTGAGATACCCTTTAATACACCCTTGGGTCCCTCCATTACTTCTGAACAAATTTTTGTTGAGGGTAAACATGTAATTATTAGGTCAACCTTCTCAGCAAGTTCTTTTGGTGTTTTAGCAACCTTAGCACCGATATCTTTAAATTTTTTAGTTAATTTTTCATCTAAATCTCTTACCGTTAAATCAAAATTATTTCTAAATAGACTTCCAGCAAGCTTACCCCCAACATTTCCAAGTCCTATAAAACCTATTTTCATATGCGTCCTAATTAGTAAATTATAATCTATTTTTATATGATATATTTATATAGTTAAAATGTATTTAAATAAAAAAAACATACTAAAAATATCAATTACTATATTTTTTATCATATATATCTTTAATGTTGCTAATGCTGATTTAATTAAGCCTAATAACGGGATAGAACCAATACAAGTTGTGAAAATTCAATTAAAAAGTCTTAAAAATAACGATAAATTTTATAAAGATTATGGAATAGAACAAACATGGGAATTTGCACATCCTAACAACAAAAAATTTACCGGCCCTTTAGAAAAATTTAAAAATATGATCAAAGGAGATAGCTTTTCAATGCTGCTGAATCACTCAGAACACAAAATTACAGAAGTTTTTCTGTCAGATAATTTAGCTACTTTTGAAGTAACTATTTTAGGTAAAGAGAAAAAATACTTTAAATTGAAGTGGCAGGTAGAAAAATTTAGCAAAGAGGGTCCTCTCAAGGGTTGTTGGTTGACTACTGCAGTTTCTTCTCCAATTTCAATGGGGTCATCCATATAATGAAAAAACCACCAGATTATATTAGATATGCAATTTTAATGGGAATACTTTGCTTTCCACCAATTGGCGCCACACAGATTGGCTGGTACTTTCATGGCAAGGAATTTGGTATTAATTGTGGAATGGTTGTGGGCGTTATAAGTGTAACTGTCGCAGCTTATCTTATGTACCAAAAAGGGTGGAGAGATTCTGATGATGAATATTAAATTTATGTTTCGTTAAGATGAGAAATTTAGTAGAAATCCGAATATGAAATCAAAAGCAAAAGTTGTAATAGTTGGTGGTGGTGTCGTAGGTGTAAGTGCACTATATCATTTAGCAAAAAAGGGATGGTCTGACGTAGTTTTAGTTGAGAGAAAAGAGCTTACATCGGGATCAACGTGGCATGCTGCTGGACTCTTACCTTTATTTAATATGAGTTATTCAGTTGGACAACTTCATAAATACGCAGTCAATCTTTATAAAACATTAGAGGAAGAAACAGGAAAAAATGTTGGTTTCAGTGTTGTGTCAAATATTAGATTAGCAAGTACCAAAGATAGAATGGATGAATATCATCAGTATGCAGGTGTTGCACAAACAATTGGAGTAGATGTAAAATTCTTAACACCTGACCAAGTGAAAGAAATTTGGCCATTGTGTAATACTTCAGATTTAGTTGGTGCAATTCAACATCCGGAAGATGGTTACATTCAACCTGCTGATCTTACTCAAGCTTTAGCAACAGGCGCAAGAAATAGAGGTGCAGAAATTTATAGAAATACAAATGTAGTTGGAATTAAACAAACCAATGATGGATGGGTAGTTGAAACCGACAAAGGTTCTATAGAGTGTGAACATGTTATGTCATGCTCTGGTAATTTTGCAAGACAGACTGGTAAAATGGTTGGTTTAGATATTCCTGTCATACCAGTTGAACATCAATATATTGTAACTGAACCTCATCCAGAAATACAAAAAAGAAAAAAACAAGGACTTCCAGAAATGGGAGTACTAAGAGACAGCGATAGCAGATGGTACATGAGAGAGGAGGCTGGAGGTTTAATTTTAGGACCTTATGAAGATGGCGCACCATGTTGTTATGTAGATGGACCTTCAAAAGACTCTGAGTATGAATTATTTCAAGAGGATCTCGATAGACTTGCTCCTCATATTGAAGGAGCTATCCACCGTGTACCAGCATTTGGAGAGGTGGGTGTTAAGAAAGTTTATAATGGCGCTATATGTTATACTCCTGATGGAAATCCAATTGTAGGCCCAGCATGGGGACTGAAAAATTTTTGGATTAATGAGGGACATAGTTTTGGTATTACAGCAGCTGGTGGTGCGGGTTGGCAACTTGCAGAATGGATGGTAGATGGCGAACCAACTATTGACATGTTAGGTGTTGAGCCAAGAAGATATGGAGACTATTGTTCAAAATCATATCTTAAAGAGAAAAACGAAGAAGCATATAGAAATGTATTTATAATTCATTATCCTGATGAGGAGAGAGGAGCTGCACGACCATTAAGAACAGCGCCATGTTACGATAGAATGAAAAATTTAGGAGCTGTGTTTGGACAAAAATTTGGATGGGAGAGGCCCAATTTTTTTGCAACCGATGGTATGAAACAAGAAGATGATTGGTCTTTCAGAAGATCAAAATGGTTTGAAGCGATTAAAAAAGAATGCAAGAACGTGAAAGAAAATGTTGGATTGTTAGATATGACAGCTTTTGCAAAGTGCAGAATTAAAGGCCCTAAAGCAGAAGAATTTTTAGATAGATTGGTTGCAAACAAACTTCCAAAAAAAGTTGGAAGAATAAATTTGTGTCATGCTTTAAATACAAAAGGTGGTGTACATTCTGAGTTTACAATAATGAGAGAAGCTGAAGATAGTTTTTATTTAGTTTCGGCAGGTGCTTTTCAAAGATTAGATCATGATTGGATATTAAAATGGATGCCAAGTGACGGGTCTGTACAATTCGAAAATTTAACAAACAGCACAGGTGTTTTAGTGGTCTCTGGTCCAAAAGCTAGAGAGTTAATGCAAAGAGTTTCAAAAGATGATTTTTCAAACGAAA
>MDTD01197879.1_pt1 | contig 14450 bp, 9 predicted proteins | sample 811221 | NCBI WGS metagenome assembly MDTD01 (sample SAMN05326646, study PRJNA326480) | marine metagenome | isolation source: seawater | place: Pacific Ocean: South West | collected 2011
ACGTTTCATGCGTTTATTCCTCTCACCATTTCCGTCTGCTTTTCTGTGTAGCCAATCGCAGTTGTTCCCAATCACCAACCAGTGATCAGGACTTTGATAGCCCCGGCCCCCATGCCGTATTACCAATCACCCACTGCCCCTTATGACGACGCGAGGCGACTTGGTGCGATTTACTGTTGAGCACATCAAGCATCATGTCCGCTGCCTGGTAGCCCATTTCAAAACGATCATTGCCCACACGACAAAGTCCGGGCCAAGTCTCATCGACTTCCGGTGTTTCGTCACAGCAGACCAGACCGTAATCTCTACCGATCATCAGGCCCATTGAAGCTGCAGCCACCATGACCGCATTGGCAGCATGCACGTTGTAAGCTGTAACCACGGTGTCGGGCTTGAGGAGTTGCGGAAGCTGTGTGTAAATCCAACGTTTCTGTTCAGGTTTGGGCCATGAATTGAGACTATGAAAATCCACGCCCTGCTGCGTCACAGTTTGCTTGATGACTTCAAAGCGGTCGATCTGACTGAAGTGTGAAAGAGCTGTTGGCGTGTCGCCTGCCCAGAGCACCTTGCGATAGCCCAGGTTCAGAATGTGCTTTGCCACCAATTGTCCGACATGCGCTTCGTCACGTCTTAGGCAATTGAACGGGCCAAAGCGGTTGGAGTCCACCCAGATGCAATTTGGAATCTGCTCAGACACCCAGTCAGCAATCTCGTCGGTGAATTGACTAAAGGCAATCAGGCCATCGAGCACACGTTCTTCAAACACACGCGATCGCGTCTGACGCTTGCCCCCGACATCACCAACCCGGACCACACTCAGCAAGTAACCTTCCGATTCAAGCCGGGCGTTGATGCCCAGGAGCAGGACGAATGCTGCCAGATTATGGAAGCGATGCCCGTCTTCATTTCGCAGTAGCAGACCGATCTGCCGGGTGTGTTTGCTGCGGATCGCCCTTGCTGCTGCGTTGGGGACATAGCCCATCTCACGGGCAGCGGTGAGAACTCGCTGACGCGTTTCGGGTCTGAAAAGATGCCCCTGGTCATTGAGCACTTTGCTGACCGTCTGCCAGGAGAGTCCGGCACGCTGGGCGACATTTTTGAGTGTAACAGCCATGTGAACCTTGCTATACGAACGTTATAATCACTTTTATTACGTTCGCATTAATTCTAGACGCCAGCCTTACCAAGTCAAGGATCAATCGCCAACCCTTGCTTGGCATGACATCAAGCCATCCATTCAATCCGGCAGACGGCCTGCGTTCTGACCAACTCCTAAACGGCATAATTTCAGACTGTTAAAAACATGCAAGCAACAAACCTCTGGATATCAGGCCCAAATTCTGACACAATGAAAAAACGATAAAAAGACCTCACCCAGCAAGGAGGTACGCATGCGATCCATTCCCGCCCTCAAAGATTGCATCGTCCTGATTGGCTTGCTCTTGCTCCCAGCGTCAACGTGCATGGGGCAACCGCCGGCTGATGGACTGACCGATGAACAACGCCAGAAAATGGCCATCCACCTTGAGCAGATCGACCCGACGGCTCGCAATGCCTTTCTTGCTGCCCGGGTGATTGATCTGGTTCCCGAGGGATTCAAGCTTGATCCGAAAAAGAACTACATTTACAACTCTGACTATGCTGCCCAACATTTCAGAAAAGGACCCGCTGAATATCGCATCTCACTGCGGCGAGTTGCAATCGACAGCGATCGCGCCAGGGCAGCGGATCGACACGCAAGATGGTTTAAACCTCAGACCAACAATGTGGCCAAGTTCTACGAAAAGAACATGGGCCTTGGCGGACACAGCGTCTGCGTTGCCACCCAATTTCCGGGACATACGCGACTGGTCGAAGCACACTTTGAACGCTGGATCTTCCAAGTCCGACAGGTCGGGATGATCGGCTCGGAAACGCTCAGAAAGATGGGCTTGGAAGGCGACATCGCTTATGACTCCGAAGAGCAGGCAGTCAATGAACTCAAGACATTAGCCCGCAGGATATGGTCCCGCTTAACCATCGTTGAGCACAAGCCCCCCGCCCCACCCAAACCGAAAGTCACCCGAGTTACTCCCCCCAAACAGCCCAAGATCGTCAAGCAACCAACCAGGATTCAGCGCAAAACACCGACAGCGAAACCGACCAATCTCAGTGAGCAGGATCAGCAGTATCTTGAACTGATTGAAAAAATGGACGCGATCCTGCGCCAGGCCGAACAGCCCCTTCAAGAGTCACTGGCCCAGATACGGCTGCTTGCTCAATCTCAAAACAAAATGCGGCAGCAGATGCGTGAACTCTCCAAACTGCGTGCATCGGTTAATGATGATGCATTGAAAAAGAAAATCCAGGAACGCATCAATCACACCGCCAAACTGCTACGCGATACGGCAGGACAAATCCGCGAGGAAACAGCGGCCGCCAAGGCAACAGTCCTCAAAGCCAAGGTAGCTGTCCATGCCATATTCGACCAGGCAGGTTTTGGGGATCTGTACCTTGCTGCCGTCACCAGACGCGAATTAATTGACGCGCGTGTCCAATTGCTTGATGTCCAGATCGCGTTTAATGCCGGCGATCTCAATGGCGCTCAACGTGCTGCCGATGCGATGCGATCCAACTTCCGACTACGCAATCATGCCAACTACATCGACGGGATGGTCCTGCTTCAACAAGGTAAAACGCTTGATGCGTTGGCGGTCTTCCGTAATGCACAAAAGCAAGGCAGCCAGTCTCCGGGCGAAAACTTCAAAGCCCTGGAAAGACGCACTGAGATACACGTCCTTCAGACTCTCAAGAGACTCAGTGCAGAAACCTCACAGGCGTTTGATGATGACTTTACAAACTGGATAAAAGCCAAAGGCGAGTTGAATCAACCCAAGGATCAAACACAATTTGAATGGATGGTCGCGCGGTTTCTCAAGCGTCCCTGGTATGACACGATCAGTGGCGTCACCGGCACCGGCATTGCCGAAGCCGATCAACGCGGCAAGGAAGCAGGGGTTGTTGCTGATGACATGGCGGTTAACCAGGTTGGTTTGAACTTCATCATCGCTTTGCGTGAAAACCTGTCACTCAGCCAAATCCAGAAGCTCTCCACCAATGATCTTCGAGAAGAAGCTGCCAAACGGTGGGGACGCGAACTGCCTGATGAACAAATCAAACGGATGCGCCATGCGATCCATCATGCCATGCAAATGCCTGAACTCAAAGCATTGGCAGATGAAAAGGCGCATCTGCAACGATCCGCCTTCTCAGACAAACTTGCCCAGCAGATTCAACTTCAGGATCGCTGGGCGATGGCAGCGGACGTTGCAGCCATGGGCGCAAGCATGGTCGACAGCTGGACCGTGATGACCACACTTGCCCCGTCAGCAAGAATGAGTTTTGCAGGAACCGGCCAACTGGTCCGCGCAACCGATGTCTCCCAACGCTTCAAGAACACGGTGACGCTGGGCGAGTGGTTTGCAGCATCGCGACCGGTGGAAGGTGCATTGCGCAAACTCAACGAAACCGCTGCAGGCAAGGCAGCCATCCGCGCAGCAGCCAATGTCCAGGACTTTGCCGATCAAGGGGTACTCGAAACCGTCGCTGTCACAGGTGCAAACATGGTGCTCGACACCGGCGCTGCCTACGCTGCCAAGGAATACCTGGGCCAACCCGGTGAAATGCTCGTTGATGCAATCACCACGTTGGGCGTCACCAACCCGCAGCTATACCAAAACGCACTTGAAAAAATGACCAGGCAACGTGTCATTGATTTTGCTGAGTCCATGGGCAAAAAGGCCTTGAAACAACGCGCTCAACTCGCAAAACTCGACAGCCTGGTTGATGAATTGCCTGCCATCGGAGCCGATGCATCGGACCTGGTAAGGTTCCGTTCCAAACTTGATGGTGCAGGACTCGACGTCGATTTGGCGGATCGGCTTGAAGGACTCACTGCTGCAGTGGAGTCGGGTAACCAAGCCATGGTCCAGCAGGCCCGACGAGACCTCACGCGTCTGCGAAATCACCAATCACACATGGCAGAACAAGCTGACAAAGCAGCCAGACAGTTCCGCCAGGCTGCCCCCACGTTGAGCAATCCGCTACCACAGCTGCTTGATACCGAACCTCAACCACAAACCGTTGAACCGCATCTCACACAAAAGGCAGAACCTGTTGGCGATCCGCTGGGTGATCCCCTTGAAACACATCCTGCACAAACCGTCCGCAATCCCGGGTCGCAAAACGACACCACGATGACACCGGCGATTGGAGATCCACTCGCTGACCAACCTGCCGGGACCATACGCAATCCAGCAACCAACCTCAACCAGACTGCAAGTCCAATCGGCGATCCACTGGCCACGTCATCCAATCCATCTACACACCGTAACACCGCCAATGCCGACGAACCGTTCTCGACCTTAAACCGATCGCGCCAACCAGCCGGTCCCTTATCCAACCTGACATCGCAAGCCGATCAACTTTTATCTCAAGGCCGATTCACCCAAGCCATTGAAGCCTATCAACGACAGATCACCGAACTGCCCGTTAATCACCCCCACCGTGCTCGTCTTGAATCACGCATCGAAGTCGCACGTGAGGCGATTGAGGATCAGCAACGCATCGCAGAAGTGATGTCCCAACCAACACAACTGACAGACACACCCAACCTGTTTGATCAACCCAATAACCAATCACTGGTCCAACGCATCGTCAACGGCAACGAGCAACAAGGTCAATGGATTGCCGTGGGGGCAGAGATTCCAAGCGCATCGGGAACCGCTTCAAAACCCCGTTTTGTCAAAGACGCAGCAGGGAACAAACTGGCGGTCACCAAATCGGCCATCGGCATGGCAGGACACCCGGAAGGACGTGCCGAAGTGCTCGCCTCACTGGTTGCCGAACAACTGGGACGCAAAACCCCGCGTTCACGGTTGGCCAATTTCACCGTTGATCTTCAAGGCAATACCCAACGACTTGTAATCAGCGAGCTGATGCCCAACGGCATCGAACTCAAAGATCTCAATCCAACCACCGCACAACTGCTTGCACGCAAAGACGCGATCACAGAGGACTTTGTTTTCGCCATGTTCCTGGGCGATGGCGACCGACACTTCGGGAACCTGCGCATCACTCCGGATGAACAGATGATTGGCTTTGACTACGGCCTGGCGGACATCCTGCCCACGCATCCTTACCGGCAAACGCAGATCCTTGAAACCATCGAACCGATGTATCAGCAAGCCAAACGCAAACTTGATGACCTGCTCAACACACCGGGTTCGCCCCAATCTCAAATCGATCAAGTCCGCCGTGAACTCTCATCGCTACAGATGCGAGCCTTGTACTTTAATCTAGAACAGCCGATGAAAATCCCAAGTCCGTCTGATCCGGGTTTTACAGCGTTCGTCAAGCAGTCCATGAACATGCATATGACCTGGGGCTCGCGTCAATGGACTGACCATGAACTATTCATGCGATCCATGACATATGAAGATTTTCTACCACACATCCAACACCTGGAAAAGGCGATGCAAAAGCCAGGCGTGTTAAACAGAATCGTTGACCAGGCCATGCAGGGACATCCTGATATGGAGTACACCCGCAAGCTACTGCGCAAACGCCTTGAGATCATGCGTGAGGTTTTCAGATCACGATACCCCTCGCGTGTGAGTCGCAACAGTGGGCCAGCTCTTCGACTGATCCCAAGCACGTTAAAACAGATTCAACGGAGAATGGCAGCATGAAGCAAACATCACGAATCCTTATCTCAGCCTGTCTGATTGCATGCATGACAACCGTGACGACATCGGCACAGCCAACCTCATCACAATCCGCGTATGGTCGATACACGCCTACGGCGATTACAAAATCCAGACTGCGCAAACTGTATAAAGCACTGACCGAATACCGCCAGACATTTGATGCCATGCCCAAGTCCGTCAATGAATTGCTTGATCTGGGGTACATCACCAACAAGGCACATCTGGTCGACGCACGTCATCCATTGCTCCGTAGAGAATTGATGGCTGATGGCCCGGTTGATCAGGTTGCGCCCTTCCGAATGGTGCAGACATGGCGTGAAGGTGCCATCGCAACAACCGACCAACCACGTGACGGACAATGGATCATTCTCAATCATGATGGCTCAATCGTCGTCCGCCCAGTCGCTTCAAAGTGGCTCGGTCGCTACACCCCAAAGCTCGTTACGGATCAACAACTCGAAGCATTTGTCGACCACCCTGCAAGTCGACTGGGCGCGGTACTCTCAACTGCAACGACAGACTCAGGCAGAACAGGACTGGGTGTCGATCGGATCATCCCCGGCTTCTCGCGTAACCGTGTCGATTTCTTTGATATTCGACATGATGCAGATCTGATGCACGGTGATTTAATTCTCTCAGTCAATGGCAAGCACTTTGACACGCTCGAAGAATACGAAGCGTATGCAAACGCAAACCCACCTGTAACATTCTCATTTTTCCAACGCCCCATTCTGGAGATTATCCGCAATGGTGAAATCAAAACGGTCTGTGCATTGGATCGCAATGAACACTTCCCTGCTTTGTCGACAACCCGGGCAATCTATGAAACAGCCAAAATCTGCATGAACAAGACAGGCCCCGGAGCAATCCGTGTCAGCAGCGAAAATGCCGACGGGCCAGGAATCCGAATCAAGAAAACTTCAACGGATTACACGGGCCGATACCTGCAGCCTGGTGACATTCTCCTTCGCGTCGATGACAAACCCGTTCCGCGATACTTGCCCAGCTTTTATACGCAACCAGCTGGCAGCAAAGTCGAACTCATCGTCAAACGTCAAAACAAAATGTTGCGAATCGTATTTCCTTTGGATCAGACTTCCAAGTACACCTTGTCCAATCTTCTCGACTCCATCCAAATGGGAATACTCGATCTGACATCCGTGCGGCAACGCCATCCACGAAACCCAGAGTATATTGGCATTGACCTTTGGCTGATGGGCTTGCATCAAACCAGTGGCCCTGACATTGCAATACGTGAAGCTCAACGGCTGTGTGAAGAAGACGAAAGGTATGAGATCCGTCAAGTCAAAGCGTGGGCCCATCAACTGGATCGAGCCAGGCGGTATAGCCAGGGATTACAGCTCGTTGATGACGCACTCAAACAATTTGACGACCCCCGAGACAAGGCAGAATGCCTGGCATTGCGCATCTATCTGCTCATGCAATCAGGGAGAATTGATGATGCGGTTGATCATGCCAAAGTCATCCCAATTGCGGACAAGCAATATGAAGAAGCAGCCCACAGGGCCTCAGGCATCCTCATGCAAGCAGGTTATCCCGTTGCACTATTGGACATTCTCAAAGTGTACATTCAAGCCAAACCCGAAGATGAGCAACTTAAAGAAGGCATTCAAATGCTCAAAGAGCACATTCAAGATTTGGACAAGTCAATGCAAGAGTAATGAACCCTTAAAAACTTCAGAGTCTATTCATCCTGAAGACGCTTGCAGATTTCACTGGACTCCAGTCTGCACAGGGTGTGACGGAGGGTGGAGATTAATTCCTGGAAACGCTCAAAATGAATCTGCTAAGTTTAAGGTTCGTTCAAGTCAGTTCATCAAACAGTCTGGCCATAGCGAGCATGGGATTATGCCCCAGGTAATCGGAACATGGCGCGTTGTAGGGTGATGCGGGTTTGCGTTCGAGTGTCTGCGGTGATTGGCCGTGCGGGTGATAGAACTCCCAGATGGTTTGTGTGAGATCGAATTGCAGGCTGGTCTGATCCAAAGCAGCTTCGAGCAGTTGGGCCGCTGCCTGAAATTGTTGATACCGCTGACAGGCCAATGCCGCCCAATAGGTGATGCTGTTCCATGCCGGCCCGCGCCACATCCGCATCTCAAAGCGTGCGTCACTCATTGCCAGCGATGTGATCGGGTGCTTGGCAAAGAAACGCTTTGGGTTGAGCAAATGATCATGAATCACCGACATCGCCTGCTCATTGGTCGCAGCACCAACAACGATCGGCCAAATTCCTTCATGGGACAGGCAACGGTTCCTGGAATCGCTTACCGACCAACTGTCATGGAAGAAACCGGTTTGCTTGCTGAACATCAGATTTTGAATCAGGTCACGCAAACGCTCTGCCTGTTGTTGATGCGATGCTGCATCATGCCCCAGTTCGGTCGCCCATCTGGCTGAGGTCTCGTACAGCAGGTACATATGGGATGTCGCATCGACACAGGACATCGGTTCACCGGGTAAGTTGATAAAACGAACGCCGTCATCAATGCCACTTTCCCATGTCTTGTCGACCACGTCCTGATAGAAAAATCCGCCATCGACTGCTTGACGATGTTTTTCAAACCATCGGATTTGTTGTTGCAATACGACATAACTCTGCTGTAAAAAAGCGATGTCCGTATGTGGAGCAACTTGATCCACAGCCACCACCCACACCGGCGGGTGTCCGGCATTGGGGTCCCACACGCGTGGTGAACCGTTGAGCCATAACGAACCGGGTATCATCCCGTTATCCAGTTGGTTGGCAAAATAATTGAGCAGTTGAATTCGCGCATGCTCCGGCTCACTGGGTGTCACGTCCAACACCGCATGAATCAAATCCCAATGACCAAATGCCGGACCATAGCAATAGCCCGGGCCGATCTCCTCCCACGGGTGACTGAGCCACTGACATGGCGGATGAATGCAGCGCTCATGGAGCCTGGCAACATACCCAAGCATGGGACGCCAACGCGGACTACCAAGCGTCGCTGCTTCATCACAGAGTGCCTGAAGAAAATACGTCGATTCGGAAACTGCCATCAATGCTGATCCTTCAAGCCAATTACAAGTACTGAGCCGGCATCCCCGAGATTCATTGTTCTTTGAACGCGTTGCCCGTTGTGTATCACGGTGATTTGATAGTCACCTTTAAAGCCACGGAGTTGAACTTGCCCATCCGCATCCGTGCTGCGTTGTTCGTCGGTCCACCATTGTTTAAAAACAAGGTCCTGATACACCTTGCCATTGGGTTTGATTTGCCAATGCTTATCAAAGAGTGCAGCCTGTTTGTAATACATCTGCCCTTCCCAGAATCCCCAGAGCGTGACTGCGTTCATTGCTGGATGACTGAAAAACACGGTCAATGCATCGCGTGTGTAATCAGCCTGGAGCGCTTGATCCATGACATCGACGGTGAACTCGGTGACCTGGATTTTGAGTTGGTGTGCAGCCAATCGATCGAGGATCTGGAGCAATCGATCCGGCGGTGTGAGTTGTGATCCGAAGTGTCCCTGCAAACCCATGCCATCCAAAGGCGCGTTCTGGAGTTTGAGTTCGGAGAACAGTTTTTCGTAGTATTCGATGCGCAGTTGATCCTGCGCCCCTGCGGCGATCAGGCGATTGTCATTCAGATATGTCTGCGTTTGCGGGTCCGCCTGCTTGGTTGCCTTAAGCCACTGGGCCACTGCATGATCACCGATGAGTGTCTGCATTTGATCACCCAGATACAACTCATTGACCACGTCGTAACAGACCATCTTGCCAGCATAGGTTTGGACCTGTTCTTGAATATGCGTCAGCAGATAATCCTGTAAATCATGTGGTTTATTTTCAAAACGCGCTTTGACGGATGTGTCATAACGATGCCACTCCGGCCAGACGAGTGTATGCCCGCGGATCATGATGTTGTGATCGAATAGCCACTGAACACTGCGATCTGCCAAGTCACGGTAGCGCGGCGTATGCCAATACATGGGCTTCATCGCACCTTCGAGTGAAGCCATGTTAAAGAGCGTTAAAAACGTCTGTTGATATCGGCTGTGATCCGGTTCGTCAGTGAGTTCCCAAAGACGAGCACTGTTGACCACACTGCCAAACCCAAAGGCGTGGCGGAGCATTTTTACGTGAACCTGCGCATCGGTGATGGCTTTGCCTTCGGCGTCGGTGACTTTGATTTTCATATCCGCTTTGCGATGCTTCTGGATTCGCTTGAGTGCTTCACTTCGCCATGACGCATCGGGTTCACGTCCCTGGTAAGTGATTTGCGTGCGTGGTAAATCTTCGACTTTCACGACTGGATCAAATCGCTTGACCTTCAGGTCTGCAATCTCAATGACCTGGGGGGCAAAACCTAGATTCAAAGCAACGAGCATCTGCCCTGCCTTTTGAACCTTGGCGACCTTGGATAAGTCCACCACGAACGGGATGGAAAATGACTTCCATTGCTCAGCAACACTGGCAACGAAAATCACCGAAGGCTGGCGAGGCGGTTGAGCTTGGCGAAACTGGAACTTGACCTGTGCTTCACCGCTGTCTGCCTGCGGCTGGATCGCTCGGGCGGAAAATGTGGCAAGCATCACCTGCCCATGCTCCACTGACTTTTGCGTGGGCAATAAAACCTGCACATGCCAATCACTGCTGGGACGTTTGACTGTGGTCACGCGAAGGGCCTGGGGAAAATCCTGTCCCTGCACATCGACCACATCCATTTGCCCATCACCTTTTTGCGGGCCATGACTCAGGCTGACGGTACTCAGCCAATCCGTTGCCAAGAGGTTTTCACCGGCTGACAAGTCCTGCTCTGACATCGCGCCCAATGCAGTAACAGTGATCAGTAGACTCATTGCCAAGCTCAAAAAATACGGTTTGAAATTCACGTCTATATCCTGTTATTAACCTGTCAAAACAGCTTGCGTCGAACTTACTTTTCCTTGCGGTAGTAATAACGCACATCGCCATCGCGCCCCTGTGTCATCTCATCGTGATTCATGGTGGAACAATGCATATCCACCCAGAGAACATTCAAACCATCACTGTGCCGATCGCTGACATTGTTTGGATATTTGTCAGGCAAAACCAGTTGCGAATAATGTGCTGCATAAGCCGTTTCACCGGATTGCAAAACACCCAGCGAATCACGATCGTCCCCATCACCAAGCAGCGCGGTCAAGCTGGGCTTGAGAAAGGTATCGCGTCGTTGACGCAACCGTTCTTCAGTGACAAGATCACCGTTACTCCATCTCGAACCTGTCTCCTGATCGCCTGCATAGCTGTAGTTCCAACCGTAACCGCCTTCGGTGTAGCGTTCGCGTTCGAAGATCAAATCAAACGACGGGCAACGATAGATACCAACAGTCAGCGTCAAGGTGTATTGGTAATTGCGATTGTCATAGTTCATGTACGATGAAATCTCGTCACGCCACTGCACGGGTTGATCCCAACTGGTTCCCGACTGATGCGAGCGTGGCAGCCAATCATTAAAGTCCGAGGCGTAGGCTGAGCTGGCAATGCCCAACTGTCGTTGATTGGACATACATGCCACTGTACGTGAAGCCTGACGCGCTTTTTGCAAGGCTGGGATGAGAATTGAAATGAGCAGGGAGATGATCGAAATAACCACCAGGACTTCAATCAAAGTGAACGCGTTGCATGCTCGTTGCAGGCGCGTACCGATCGCTTGCATCTGTTGATGTTTCATAACGTGATCCTATCTGTCTGAATCCAATCGTTTACTAAGCCAACTCAATGTGAACCAGCATCTGCCGGTCCGGTGGATTGGCGAATCTTCAATGTCACAGGCAAGATCACCGGCTCGTACATGTCCGGCTGATCCTGTTCAACCATTTCCAGCAACTGCTTCACAGCATGGTCCACCAACGCCTGACTTGGGATGTCCACCACAGTCAAAGGCGGGATGGTGTAGGCTGTTGCGGGCGGGTTGTTGAACGTTGCCACACTCACATCTTCAGGCACGCGAACCTGACGTTGCCAACAGGCATGCAGAAACGCCGTCGCCAGGGCATCGTTGAACACCACCACGGCAGTGGGTCGAACCGGGAGATTGAAAAAGTCATCAAAGCCCTCTTCGACCGAACCGCGAATCATCGTGAAATCCTCTTCCCGGACGCCTGCTGAAAGGCAGGTTTGCTTGAGTGTGGATTCGCGCATCTTGTAGCTGTAGTGATTGCGTTTGCCATGCGGTTGCATGAAGGCAATTCGACGGTGACCTTGCGAAAGCAGATACGCACCCAACAGCCGCGCCCCCTGCTCGTCGTCAGGTCGGGTCGAAGCAAAGCCTGCGACCGGATCGGTGTTGATCATGACCGCCGGCAGGTTCGCCTGTTCCAGCGCTTCACGCACCTGTGGCAGGAGTTTATGCATCACCAGACAACCGTCAAAACGCCGATCGAGCAGCGCCTGAATACTCCGCTCAGACCCGGTTGGGACATATTGCATCTCATAACCGCGATCATGCAACCGGTCCGCCAGTCGGTGAATGATGTCCTGCCAATGGGCTGAACCAAAGGGCATGGAGTTCTCGTGAAGCAGACCGATCGTGCAGGTGCTACCGGATCGCAGCGCTCGGGCCCGCCAGTTGGGTCGATAACCTAACTCGTTTGCGATACGCCGGATGCGCTCTGCTCTTTCTCTTGCACTAGGCCATGTTTCCTTGCCATCATTGCGAAGTATCCGCCGGACGGTGGCTTCGGAGACCCCTGCTTTTTCTGCGATATCTCGAATCGTTGCCATGAATATGCATTCCAATTTAATCACGTGACCAATTTAATCACGTAGTCATATTAGGAGCTCAAAATGGAAAGTCAATCACTTTTGAAGATTTTGCATGCGATTGTTTCGCGACGTTTCAACAATCAATTTCGTCACTCCCGAGCAGGCGGGAGTCCAGTGGAACCTGTCACTGCGCACAGAATGTCACTGGTTTCCCGCCTACATGGGAATGACGGAATGAAACGACAGGCATCATGGCCGAGATGTTCGACCATGATGCCATTGATTTCAAAACGGTCATTGTGCTTTACTCAAACGTAATGGATTGGATGACTGATTGGATATTGCGTCTGTGTTGACGAAGTAACTTGTTGCTGCCAGCCGTATGGAGCAATGAAGTGCAACTCAAATTTGAAGAGAAGAATAAGTCTGCACATGAATGACGTGATGCGTTGGCAGACAACCTGCAACCAGTGATGATGCTTATTGATCATCCATAAAATCGAACATGTTATGAATACGCGTTGATGATGGCAGTGACATCGCATAGAAACTTTCAAATTCACGCTTGGGGAACCACTTGGACGAACCATCGGCCTTCGAAAGGTTCACGCCGGTGTCATGCACCGCCTGCACTCGTGCTTCGGTGCCAAAGTCGTCTGCATACAAGACCGTGTCGTTAGGCCAATCCAACCAACGCGGCCATGCTTCCAATTCTGTTGCATCAGCATCGGTATCCCATACTTGAAATCGGATATCGCCATCAATGCGTTCACGTGAACCATACGTCCCCCGCCCCCATGTCTGTGTCCAGTAATTCAGGCCGGGGTTCGGATCTGTTGGCAACCATTCTGACTCTGCGGGACAATAGAAAATCCCGGAAGTCGTGACATACCCCTCGTTGACCGGATACGCCACGCCGGTGTACTTGTCATACACTTTCAGACGGTAGTTCGTGGCGATGTTGCCTGCCACCCCCAACGGCACCTCATCTTTGTGATCGGTGGCAAACGAACTTTGCATCACAAAAATCTGATGATGATTGGACAGACAGCCCGTCCGAAACGCTGCTTTGCGAGCCGCACCCAAAGCTGGCAGCAGGATCGAGATCAATAATGACACAATCGAAATAACCACCAGCAGTTCGATTAAAGTGAAACCTTTTTGCTTGTTTTGAGTCGTATGCATTTCGTTTCAACCATGAGGTTAAATGACAGGTAAAATACACGTGCTACAAAGACTTATTTTATCTCAGTATTGACACGACCAGCGCAAATGTCAATGTTTTACTCCATAAAAATGCAATATTTTGGTTATATACGATCACGACATCAATCAATTACAGGTAAAATTAAATTGTATTTTACTTATATTTTTACTTGAAAAGTTTTTTCAAACGGCCTACGGTATGAGCGTGGCCCAAAGTGGCTTGACTGCTAACTTCACATTCATATCCAGGAGCAACGGTGTCATTTATTTCCACGATTGCTAAAGAAGCCGGCGTCTCAACTGCCACGGTGTCACTGGTCGCCAACAACAAAGGCAAGATCTCCGAAGCGACACGCAAGCGTGTCAAAAGTCTTTTGGATCATTATCAATTCCAGCCCCGTTCATCTCGGCCGGGCAAGTCCAAAACAACAGCCAAAACGCAAACCAGCGAGATGGGGACAATCTGTGTGGTCTGCCCGCAGTTAACTTCCGATCACGATGAGGCACCGGCGGGGGTCTATCGATTCTGGTCACAGGCTTTGCAGGAAGAAATCCTCAAACGTAAAGGGAATTTCTGCTTTGTCACCGGAGACCTTTTTGCACAGAACAATCTGATCTTTCAACACGGTATCAAGGATGAACTTTTTCAGGGCATCATTCTCATGGGCGTCGAAGATGAGGACGGCTACGTGGACGCCGCACTACGCAGTCGCATCCCACTGGTCCTTTTGAATCGTCGGTCACAACACGGCGAATTCAGCACCG
>MDTD01006608.1_pt1 | contig 14449 bp, 12 predicted proteins | sample 811221 | NCBI WGS metagenome assembly MDTD01 (sample SAMN05326646, study PRJNA326480) | marine metagenome | isolation source: seawater | place: Pacific Ocean: South West | collected 2011
CTATAGAGTAGCCCCAATAAAAACTTGGTCCGTTTGGAGAATATGATATCTTTTCTTCACGAAGTAATCCTTCATCTATATAGGTAACATAAATCGCATGACCTAAGTATGGTGTTGTATACAACGTGAGTTTCGGTTTTTTACGCAAGGAGACATGCCCTTCATAAAGCGTAAATTCTCCTAAGTTTGTTGTGATGGAATTTTGTTCTGAATAATTCTTAAGGTGTATAATGCGTAACGATTCTGACGTGGGTTTTGCATATTGATCCAATGACATGAAAATACAAACAAGTAGGCCAACAGAAACATTGATTCTAATCCAATTTCTTCTCCAGCCTTTTCTAAGGCTCAAATAGAATTGTTGAATCTCTTTTTCTTTTCGTAGTACTCTTTCTGCATGTTTCTTTCTGCTCTCGTTTTGGTATTCACTCCATTTTTCAGCTCTTGTCTTGGTTTTATATTTGGTCCTTTTCTCCTTTTTTAATGATGGGTTGATGAGTACTTCATAAGCTTCGTTGATTTGAACAAACCTCTCATGCGCTTTTGGGTCATCATTGACATCAGGGTGATATAATTTGACCAATGCCCGATAACTCTTCTTGATCTGAGATTTTGACGCTCCTTCTGGAAGGTTGAGGATTTTATAATATTTTTTTCCAGACACTTTCATTGGTTTTTACAGCCGTCATTCGGCGATCTAATTTGCCATTTTGAGTAAATTGAAACTTATTCAATACAGTGTATAATTTCGGAATTTCATAGGGGTGAATATTTTTTGAAAATATTTTTTTGCTTATGATTTGAGGAGTCTGACCTTTGAATACAATTGCAATTTTTTGACCAAATTCTTTATCTTCAACACCCATAATCATAAAATCAAGGTCAAAAAATTTAGCCATTTTTTGTTCTAATTCTTCAGGATTTATCTTATAACCACCCGTATTAATGACGAAGTCTGATCTTCCCAACCATTTAAAGGATGAACAATCGATAAGTTCAACAATATCATTTGTCCTTAATTTTCTATCTCTTATTGCTGGGTAATAAATCTCAAGACAGCCATTTTTTATATCAAAAGAAACCCCCGGAAGGGCACGGTAGGTATTTTCACCCTCATAACCTGTCTTTTTTAAGGCAACATGTGATAGTGTTTCAGTCATTCCATAACTATGATGAACCGTTATTTCATTAGAAATCAATTGGTTTTCTATGTTTAAGTTAATGGCTCCCCCTCCAACAATAACGTTTTGTATATTTTTTAATATTTGCAGGCCTTTAGAATCATTTATAAAACTATCAAGTTGTTTTGGGAATAGGGCGATGAAGTCAACCTTGAAACGGATATAGTTATAAGTAAGACTACTCACTGGTGTGACATGGAGATGCATTCCACTAATCATTGCGCGGACAATCATCATTAGCCCGGCTATAAAATCCACAGATATGCATAAGATGGCTGATTGTTTTTCTTGAAGTTTAAAATAGTCAATTGAATTTTGTGCTGAGGCAAGCAGAGACTTCTTACTGAATTGAATCAATTTTGGAGTCCCTGTTGATCCAGATGTCTTACAAGTTATTCGATTAGAATCATTTTTTAGCATTTTCAAAATATCTTCAATTCTTTCTTTTTGCTCGAAAGTGTGATAGGTGATTTTGAAATGTGGGTTTGGTTTTATCATTAAAATTCAATATCTAAATTGAATAGGTTCTTCAGGGTAATGAGTTTGGGATTCTTTTTAGAAAGAGCTTCGAATTTATCATTACCATTTAAGAACTTAACCTCTTCATCCGGGTTTTCAATCAGATCTAATTCAATTTCAATGAAATGATTTTTGAGCTGTTCTCTTAAAAAGTTAATCAACTCTCCTAGTAGGGGGTTAATGTAGTCAATTTGAATTTGATTGTCCACACTGATTTTAATCTTTTCGTTGGTTTCAAATAAGGGGTCTCTTTTTACTAAGGCATTATAAAATGTTTCCATTCCTTGATCTTTGACTCGAAAAGCATACTGTCTCCACAGTACAAGTGCTTTTTGTATGTTGACTTTTTCTCTAGGCAGTGCATCTTCCTTTTTGTTTTTTTCTTCTCGTTCGTTTTGAAGGATTTCTTTGATGGATAGATGCTTTGCCCCGATACTTGATTTTTTCAAGGTTTTGATTTTAGGAATGGTTATGGGTTTTTCGACCATTTCTTTTTTTACCGGAGTTTTTATTTTTTGATCCTTTTTCTTTTCTCGAAGTGATTGTTTAGAAAAGGGTAGAAGCTCAATGGGCTCAGTTAAATTTTTTTTTTTTTCGTGCTCTTGTTTCAGTGAACAGAGCTCCATTAGGCAAACTTCCACCAGCAAGCGCTGATTTTTAGAAGCTTTATAAGCCACGTCTGTCTTGCTGATGGCATTCAATGCACGCATGACCAAATGTGGATCCATATTCTTGGATTGTTCCAAATATTTTGATTTGATTGCGTCAGGAACTTCAAGTAGTTGAACTGATTTCGCGTCTTTACAAACCAATAAATTGCGATAATGACTTGCCAAACCTCCTATAAAATGGTGCGAGTCAAAACCTTTTTCAACGACTTCATTAAACAAAAGCAAGCTTGAAGAAATATCTTCATTCATTGAGAATTCGACAAACTTGAAGAAGTAGTCGTAATCTAGGATATGAAGATTATTAATTACATCTTTATAAGTGATTTGTTCACCCGAAAAGGTGACCATCTGGTCAAACACGGATAAGGCATCTCTAAGTGCACCATCTGCTTTCATAGCAATCATATGCATCGCTTCAGGTTCAACTTTTACCTTTTCCTTTTTCGCAATTTCGATGAGGTGATCTCCAATGTCTCTGACTTTGATTTTTGAAAAATCAAATATTTGACAACGAGATAATATAGTAGGAATAATCTTATGCTTTTCCGTTGTTGCCAATATAAATATGGCGTGCTTCGGCGGTTCTTCTAGTGTTTTTAAAAACGCATTAAAGGCATTGGTTGAAAGCATATGTACCTCATCAATAATATAAACTTTAAAGTCTCCAAGTTGTGGCGCAATGCGAACCTGATCAATGAGGTTTCTAATATCATCAACAGAGTTGTTCGAGGCTGCATCTAACTCATAAATATTCAATGAAGCTCCTGAGTTAAAACTTTTACAAGACTCACAATCATCACAGGCCTCAACATTTTCTGTTCGCTTGGTACAATTAATCGTTTTTGCCAATATACGGGCTGTTGTCGTTTTACCAACACCGCGCGATCCGCAAAACAAAAACGCTTGCGCAAGATGGTTGTTTTTTATGGCGTTTTTGAGCGTACTGGTAATTGATTTTTGCCCTACAACCGTATCAAAAGTTTGAGGTCGGTACTTACGTGCAGAAACAATAAAATCACCCATAAAACAAAGATATTGATTTATATCAATCAAATGATAAAATGAGTTTATCTTCTCGGATAAATCTCAACGAGGGTCCCATTTGTTGGTCCCCATAGCTTTAAATTACTTGGTATCTCGAACCTCGAATCTTCTCGTACTTCGATTATTTCTTCTGCGTTTTCATATAGAACCGTTCGTAATTCAATTTTTTCTTGAGAGACAAAAATGAGGTTGAATTGATTCACAGCTTCGGCATCTCTAGTCCAAGACTTTAGATCATCAGCCATTCGAAGAGGTGCTCCCCAACATCCTTCTCCAGCATATACGATTCCCTTGTTATCGTTCCTTATAAATCCTTCATCAGCATCATCCGATTTATCACTTATTATGGGCCAAGTTATTTTGCAGGTATGAGAGTCATTCTCTAAGCATAGTCTTACATTTTTAAATTTCTCAAATTCGGGGACAAAGTTTTTATATTGTGTCTGCATCTCTTTTTTCCATTTAACGTGAGCTCTCACGGGTCTGTGGTATTGTGGTATTTGCCAATAATAATCCTTATGTTTTTTTAATGTTCTTTTTAAAAACAGTTTTTGAGCTCCAAACTTCAATATTTCAGAATTTAAGGATATAATATTCAATAATGTACCCCCAAAAGTGGTCGAATAAAATACCCTCCGACTTGGAACATCGAATAAACGAATCATGACCTTGTTTCCCAGCTCATGGTTTCCTCTAGTGACCACCATAGGCGTTATTCTTCCATCACCACTGATACAAGACTCCCAATCTTTAAACCATTCCTTCCATTGTTTCTCCGTATCAATTGCTGTAAAATCTCCATTAAATAAAACGGCATCTACTTTGAGCTTAGAAACCATCTTATTTGCTTTAGTTCGATACTCCCGCAAGCTTCGAGAATCACCACCGGCAATAAAGGCCAATTTATCTTCGGATTGATCACTGACTGTGCTAAAATAATAGATTGTACTCTGGTCATCGCTGTCAATCAAGGCGAAATAGTATTTCGTTTTGGCTTTTAACCTTGTCAATCTGCAGATATGATTGTGCATACCCTTGTAGTGATTTTCAATAAAATTCTTCTGATTGGCTTGAAGCTCCAATTCTCCATCTGGCTTGATAGTGTCTATCCAAATTCCTTTGAACGAACCGCTAAGTTGATTCCAAATGATGGTCGCTTCATATGAGGCATTGGTGTTAAATACGATTCTGACAAATTCGGTTTTAGACTGTGCTAATGTATTGATTAGTGCAACCAGAGCCAAAGTTGTGAACCATTTCGGGTTACAATTTTTAAATACTTTCAATAGTTCAATATCTCTATTTGAAGTCTTTTTTACTGACACCATCGTTTATTTTGATTTCGCTAGTAGTATATGTAATTACCTGAGGTCCTATGGTGAGTGTTGATGTATGAGGCATCATAACACCATCAATAGATTTGTATTCAGATAAATCCGTGGTTTGTATCATCTTTTGTCCTTGTGCCTCTCTCATTTCCTCTGTTCGAACCAATAGAAATGACTCCGAGTCATAATATCTAAATGAGTTCTCGCTGATCTGAATTTTATATACATCAGCTCCATTTAAAGGGCTTAAGCTAATCAATGAAATGTTTTCAGAATTCAAATACATCTCTGGAAACAATCCTTTTTCAGCTTTCTTTTTTTCTATTTCTTCATCTGACATTTCAGTTTTCATTCCCTGCTGTTCGTTGTAACCGGATTTGCCATTGAAAACTTGTTTCATAATGACTCCCATACCTGATGCAGAGATTTCCATTGATTCTTTATTTGGTGCCATTGATTTCATAACTCCAGTAGGCTTAAAAGGAGCACCCGGAATAGTAAGTTCAACAGTGGTCCTAATGGTTTTAACACCGTTCAAAGCCTTGGAGCCTCCAATGGCCTCCACATAATTTTCAAAAATCTTTGAAGCAGTCATTCCTTCAGGTATTGGCTTCAAGAATTGGGGCTTTTCTACAGGGTTGGCTTCTCGATCAAAGTATTTGATTGGTATACCAGTTTTTTCGAGGTTTCCAATAACATCACTTCCTTTACCAACCACAATAAAACGAGCGTTGCTTCCGTTAAAATATTTTTTGGCTACGCGCTGCACGTCTGCTGTAGTTACGGCGTTGATTTTCTCAAGATACGTGCTATAAAAGTCAGCCGGAAGATTGTTTGTTTTGACATTTATGGCATATCTGGCGATTGTCGAAGGTTGTTCGAGTGCTAATACGAAGTCACCAACATATTTTGCTTTCGCATTTTTTAAGGCCGCTTCGTCAACCAATGTGTCTTGTATTCGTTTCACTTCCTTAAGCGTTTGAACAACAGCACTGTCTGTCACCTCATTTCTTACCGAAGCACCTGCTCTAAACCTTGTAATATATTGATCCGACCCAACAGAGGATCTTGCCCCATAAGTAAAGCCGTGTTCTTCTCTCAAATTCATATTGAGGTAGCTGTTAAATCCGCCTCCAAGGATTTTATTAGCAATGAGTACGGCATGATAATCAGGATCGCTCATTTCTAATTTTACATGACTCGTCAAAGAGATGTTTGATTGAACAGCATTAGGCATATCTATAAAGTTGATTTCTAATTGCGACGGGTTTGCTGTTGCTTCGGGGACCTCTTGAGAAATAACTTCATTTTTCTTCCAAGCTCCAAAGTTTTTCTCCACGAGAACTTTCATCTCATCCGGATTAATGTCACCAAGAATGACCAAATAAGCTTGAGACGGACTAAAATAATTGGCATAATAAGATTGAACATCTTCAAAATTAACTTTGTTTATAGAGCTTTCAGACTCAAATTCTCCATAGGGGTGATGTGTTCCATATGTAAGTGCTCCTCCTACAATTCCGGCGATTGCATCAACACTTTTTTCCTGACTTTTTAAGCTTTCTAACAAGCGGTCTTTCTCTTTCCTAAATTCTTCTTCGGTAAGTAAAGAATTCATGGTTGCGTCTGCTAATAATTCTATGATTCGTTCATTATACTTCGTCAATGAACTTGCAAAGCCACCGTTAAATCCAAAGGAAATATTAGCACCTAAGAAATCAATTTCTTCGTTGTATTCGTCTTTGGAAATAGTTGTGGTACCGTTACCGAGCATGGCTCCTAACAATGAGGTGACACCACATTTTTCTCCTTCAATGATGGGAGTTCTGTCAAATGCCAAATTCATAGAAACTCGTGGGAGCTTATGGTTTTCAACAAGCAGGACTTGGAGTCCGTTTGCGAGTTCAAATTCAACGGGTTGGTCCAAAGTTATTTTTGGTGCGGGACCGGGATTAGGTTGCTGACTTCGATCAACTTGGGCAGTTATACTTCCGAAGGTAAATAAAACAGTAAGGAGAAGGTATATTCTATTTTTCATTTTTATTTATTTAAAATTATTCTTGATCAGATTCCGGTAGATACTCTAATATCAGCCTTTGGTTTGGGTTCAGATATTTATTGGCAACCTCTTTAATTTCCTCTCTCGTAATGGATTTAAAGATTTCAATTTCATTATTAATAAGACTTATATCACCATAGAGCATATAATAACGTGCGAGTGAATTGGCTACTCCTTCGATGCTTGAATTTGCATTCACAAAATCATTTTCAAGTTTATTTTGAATTTTTTGATAATCTTTTTCTGAAATAAGCTCTGTTTGAATTTTAACAATTTCTTCATCCATTTCTGATATGATGTCGTCTAAATCAACATCACCTTGCGGCATCCCAAATAAGATGTATGTACCATAATCCTCTTGATTGTAGTTAAATGCACCTACTTGAAGTGCCATTTTTTTATCGTCAACAATCTTTTTGTATAGTTTTGATGTTTTTCCATCACTTAAATACGTAGAAATCATACCAAGTACATAGGAGTCTCTCTCCTTGAAAGAAGGGGTTCTGTATGCCGCTATCACAGCAGGGATATTAATATTGGCATCATAGGCTTTTTCCCTCATCGGCTCCGTTATAGGATCTTCTTTTGGGAAATTTCTAACAATATCTTTTCCTTTAGGAATTGGGCCGAAGTAACCTTCAATCATATTTTTTACGGAATCAACATCGATGTCACCAGCGACTACTAATACAGCATTATTGGGGATGTAATATTTTTTATTAAACGCTTGAAATTCTTCCAATGTAGCAGCATCCAAATGGGCCATTTTACCAATGGTTGTTCCCTTATACGGGTGTTTTTTGAACATATGCAGTTTAATATTCTCCATGAATTTTCCATAAGGACTGTTGTCCACTCTAAGTCGTTTTTCTTCTTTAACGACCTCATTCTGTGTGTCTACTCCAATTTGGTTAATAACGGGATGTAGCAATCGCTCTGATTCCATCCAAAGTCCCAATTCAACACTATTAGAAGGAAACACCTCGTAATAATAAGTACGGTCATCCGTTGTGTTGGCATTATTACTTCCCCCATTTGAGGTAACAATAGTAAACCATTCACCTCTTGGGATATTCTCAGTTCCTTCAAACAATAAGTGCTCAAAGAAATGTGCGAAGCCTGTCCGTTCAGGATTTTCGTCTTTTGCACCAACATGATACATCACTGCTATTGTTACTACTGGTGCTGAATGATCTTCGTGCAAGATGACATGCATGCCGTTGTCTAAGTCATACTCTATGTAATCAATTTTGGTTTGTCCATGGATCTGGGCTGACAATAATAGCACCATTAAAGTGGGAATCAATTTATTCATAAAATCATTTTTTTGAGTTACCAAAAATAAGGTACTTTTTATTGATTTAAGCTTTTTCGATTAAAATCATTATTTTTTGATGTTAATTCAAGTTAATTTCTTTTGGTCTGAATTTTGGTAAATTTGTTTTGTGAAATACATTTCGATTGTTTTTGTACTGGTTCAAATGAGCCTATTTGGTCAAGGAGTCATTCCTGTTATAGACTTTAATAATTTCTTTTTATCCTTTCAGGATGGTTACTACAGGCCTATCGAGGTTCAGCCCGTTCAAGATTTTAAAGCGGGTGATGAGTTGGTAGCCTATATCGATACTCGAGGAAATTTACGTATCTATGATGGTATTGCAAGAAAGGACATTACCAATCTTAATGTGCAATATCAAGTTTCAGATCATTTAATGGGATATATGATTGGCCCAACTCTCAATATGTATGATCATGGAAAACTATCTACCTTGACTTATTTCGCCCGAAATTTTGAAGTTAAAGACAGTATCATAGTTTTTGAAGACACACGGTTCAATTCAATTAATGCCTATTACAATGATTCTTCGTACATGCTCACGACCTTAATGGGTGAGTTAGAAATGCCAATGGCAATAGGTGAAAACTTAGTTGTTTTCAAGGACAATGGCAACATGTATAAGACTTTTTGGAATGGGGGTTTTTATGAAATTGATGTTTGGAATAATCAACCTAATATTGATTTCCAAATAGGAACAGATGTACTTTGTTTTAACGATCCAACAACTCAAACTTTTGTGGTATTTGATCATGGACTTTTCTATGATGTAGAACAATTGCCTATGCCAAAATACAGATCTGGAAGAGGGTTTATAGTCTATGAGGATTTGAGTGGTAACTTATGGTATTATCAAAATGGAGAGCAATTTCAGTTATCTAACTTTTCAGCAGATTTTTGGGATGTGAAAGATGATATTGTCGTATGGTCAGAGAGTTCTTATTTTTTCTCCTATTGCAATGGTAAAAAAACGCAAATAGAAAACTTTACACCTGTTCAATTTAAGATAAAGAATGATGTTTTGGTTTATCAAAACATTCTAGGAGGTGTCAATGCGTTCGTCAAAGGAAAGAAATACGAATTGACAAATCAATTGGATTCACAATTCGAAATATACGGTGATCGTGTTTTAGTCAAAATGTTCAACAATTCTTTTATGGTCTTAGAAAATGGAAAAAAGTATACGAATTAGATATTTATTTATCTTTTTTTTTATGGGGGTAGTCTCTTTTTGTTTGAATGCCCAGAATCGAAAAATGGATCGTCTTGAGCAGTATTATGATCAAGGTCATTATAAAATGGTTTACAGGAAATCCGTCAGAATGTTGAGTCGTCGAGAATACGATTATTCTATTCTACCTGCTTATTACCGGGCAATGAGTTCATTTCACTTGATTAATAGTTCTGCATGGATGAGACGACATCAATTGGATTTAAAAGAATCTATAGAGCTCATGAATGCGGTTATGAAAAGCCCTCGTTGGCCCAATTTAATGAAATCACACGCGGTTGAACTGGCTGATATGGAATTGCTTTTTGACGTTTGGTTGGCAAGTAATGCATCAAGCAACAAGGATAATTATAAGGACATGGAAGATTGGATTATAGACATTTATAAGTCCTATGAGTACGATATAAAAGAAGATGTTACCTCCGTTCAAAGTCAAATGATTTCAGAGGGTCTAAATTCAAAAAATCGACTGGATTTGATTCATTATGCATATGAGTTTATGGGTGTACCCTATAAATGGGGTGGTATTGATGAAAATGGTTTTGATTGCAGTGGTTTTACACGCCATGTATTTCAATTTCAAAACATAGATTTACCTCGTGTTTCTAAGGATCAATATCGATATGTAAAACCAATTGATGGTAAAAGAGCTTACAGGGGTGATTTGGTTTTCTTTTCTGATGGGAAGGAAATATCCCATGTTGGTATACTTGTTAATGAGGTAAATGAACCCAAAATTATGATTCATTCTTCATCGTCAAAAGGGATTTCAGTAGCAGATATTAATGAATCAAGTTATTGGGGGAAAAGACTTGTAGGATTTGGCAGAGTAGTTCAATAAATCAACTTGGAATCAGCTTTTCTCTTTTTAGACCTAATAATGAGAATGATAAAAATTAAGAACAAGAATTCAATACTGTAGTCGATGTATTCATGGTAAATAAAAAACCTGATAAAAGTGATTGCCATAAGACTCATCGTCATCCATTTAAAAATGGGTTGGTGTTTTTCTTCCTTTCTCAGTGAAAGTCCATAGGTACATACAAATACAATAAAAAGACTCGGGATAAAAACAAGCCTCCAGTATTCAACTACAAATTCCCTATTGATGATTACAATAGACGAAAGTAGTATCTGTGAGAAAACAGTTGCTAGTATTATTTTTTTGAGTTGCTCGTTAAGGTTTTTTACGAACTCTGAAATCAGTAAAGAGACCATACCTAATAGTAAGCATAATGAAATTTGTAGCGCAGGGTATATTTCCCAATTAAATAAGCGAAAAGCAGATAAAATAAGGCCAACACTAAGTAGTATGTAGGTGATATTTTTTAAACGTCTTAATGTTATCATAGGTCTTTTTATAAAAAGAATTCCGTGTTTTTGTCTCATTTACATTTTATGATAATTGTCGATGGCCTTTCTAACTGAGCCATGTTTGGTCAATAAGGATAGACTTTCTTCTGATGAAATACCTAATGCTTCACAAATCATATGCGTTCCGCGTCTCACTAATTTTTCATTACTTAGTTGCATATCTATCATTTTATTTCCTTTAACATGTCCTAGCTTAATCATTAGGCATGTGGAAATCATATTCAGAACCATTTTTTGTGCTGTGCCTGACTTCATTCTTGTTGATCCGGTCACAAATTCAGGTCCAACAAGAGGAGTTATTGGATATGATGTTGCTTTTGATAGTGGAGATTCAGGGTTGCATGAAATACCTGCAGTAACAAGTCCTAATTCTTCTGCTTTGTTAATCGCTCCTATAACATACGGAGTAGTACCAGATGCAGCTATACCTACAACAATATCATGTTCTGAAATCGAAAACTCCATCAAGTCTTTCCAGCTCAAATCTGAATTATCTTCCGCAAATTCAACTGCTTTTCTTATGGCTTGATCTCCTCCAGCGATGATGCCATTCACAATACCATGATCAACTCCAAAGGTGGGAGGACATTCGCTTGCATCCACAATACCTAGTCTTCCGCTTGTGCCTGCACCAATATAAAATAACCTGCCACCTTTTACCATCTTTTGATATGCAGCGTCAATAAAAGACTCAATGCTCGATAGTTCTTTCGCCACTGCATTGGCTACGGTTTGATCTTCAGCATTGATTCCTTCAAGAAGCTCAAGGGTCGTTTTATCCTCCAATTGGTCGTAATTGGAAGTGCTTTCAGTAATTTTTTTCATACCAAATAGGCTTTAGAGTCTTCTTTATTCAATTCTACTTCGACGCGATCCTTTAGTGTAGTTGACAAAGAAATACCTACAATATCAGCTTTAATAGGATACCTTCGGTGTTTTCGATCAACAAGTACTATCGTTCGAATCGCCTTTGTAGGTTTTTCTAGAATTTTAACCAATGCGTATTGCATTGTTTTACCTGAATTAATAACGTCGTCAACTATAATGACATATCCTTTTTTAAGTTTTTTATCGTCAATGTTTATCGTGATTTCATCCTTCCATGGTTTCAATTTATTGATTTGAATCTCAAAGCAATCTACCGAAATATTAGAATTGCTTGATATGATTTTACCTATAGTTTTTGCCAATAAATAACCATTTCCATGAATTCCCCCTATACATATATTATTTTCTTCAAAGCAGTTCTCTAGTAGTTCATGACCTAGCCTTGTTATTTTTTGTTGAATTTGCTGGTGATTGAGTATAACTTGCATTTGCTTCGAATTAATATTAGTATAGCTACTTCAAAAATACATAAGTATTCTATAATATCACTTGATTTCGCTATTTTCGTACTATGTCAGTTTTTAGGGATTCTGTACGTATTTTTTCTCATCTTAGTTTTTATCGGGTGTGGAATTTGATTTTGTTAAAGACGAGTTTTTATATGTCTCGACTTACCAAAAAAAGTATTCATATGGGATTACCGAGTGCATTGAGTATTGAACCTACCACCTCATGTAATTTGGGTTGTCCTGAGTGCCCTAGCGGCTTAAAACAATTTACGCGACCTACAGGTAAATTGGATCTGCAGCTTCATGATCAAATGATTCGGCAAATTAAAACGTCTGTATTTTATATCAACTATTATTTTCAAGGTGAACCGTTTTTACATCCCAGATTTTTAGATTTGATTGTTAGAGCAAAAAAATCAAAGATATACACCTCAACCTCAACAAATGGTCATTTTATTACTTCCAAAAAAGCAGATGAAATTGTGAAATCCGGTTTAGACAGACTGATTATTTCGGTGGATGGATTAACTCAGGAGACATACGAGCAATATCGAAAAAAAGGAAAACTTCAAAAGGTGATTGAGGCAAGTCATTATTTAGTGGCTGCTAAAAAACAAAATAAATCGAGTACACCACACTTGATTTTTCAATTTCTAGCGGTAAAGCCGAATGAACACGAAGTTCCCGGAGTATTCAAATTAGCTAAAGAAATTGGTATTGATGAGGTTCGTATAAAGACTGCTCAGTTGTATGAATTTAAAAAAGGTAACAAGCTGATGCCAGAGAATTCAAAATATTCCCGATATACAAAACAAAAGGATGGCACATATAAACTGAAAGGAAGTCAGGGTAATCATTGTTGGAAAATGTGGTCGGGTTCTGTTTTGACGTGGGATGGACAAGTCGTCCCATGCTGTTTTGATAAAGATGCCTCACATATTTTAGGTTCACTAAAGGAAAATTCCTTCAAATCAATATGGAATTCTATTCAATATAAAAGTTTTAGGCATGGAGTCTTGAATGCAAGGCAGCAAATTGATATTTGTAAAAATTGCTCTGAAGGAGCTCAAGTTTGGGCATCTTAAGCTTAATTTTTTAAAAATGGAATGGCATGATTCCCTTGCCGAATGAAATACAATCCTGAGGCCAGATTTTGAACTGAAGTTGATGGACCATTGAATTCTTTTACCAGTATTCCAAAAGCATCAAAAATGTAAATTTTATCTTGCTTAAACCCATCTATCGTGATGTGATTATCGGCTGGGTTCGGGAATACGCTGTAGTTTATTTCATGTTCTAGAACGGATAAATTATTGTGAATTACACCAATAGCGTCCAAGTCAAAACCTCCTGATTCAAACGGAGTAGGATAGGGGTCATTGATAATATTTCCTTGGCTATCTGTACTCGCAAATTCTGGATTAATACAACCGATAACATCTGTAATACGGACATTTGTGATGTTATTGATATCAATTCCTGAAACGTCGGTGAGCTCTTCTAAGTCAAAGGGGGTGCCATAATAAACCCGATATTTTCCCGCTAAATTTCTAATGTAGCCACAATCTGAATAAGAGAAGTTGTCCAATTGAATGTCACAAGGTGTTTCACTTACCGATTCAAAAGGATAATAATCAATCCCATTTGAGCTTACTTCTACAATAGCCAATTCCATGTAGTGATCTGCAAATCCGTTCTCAAAGATTGCAAAATCCGGACCCGGACCATTTTTTATGCTTGTATTAAATTGAAAAATAGCCTGTCCAGCATCTCCCAGCGAAACCACATTATTATCTGGTGGCCCTATGGCATTTATTTCAAGTCCATAGTTCACTACTCCCATTCCAGGATTTTGAATATCCATGAACCCTCTTACAATTTCAACTGACGAGCCCCAGCTTACGAAAACAGAGGAGTCTTTATAAATCGCCGTTGATCCATTTTCACTAGGCGCAGGAGCATAGGATTGACTCCAGCTTAAATTCATTTTAGTCAAAGTGATACATGTGACGAAAAGTATGATATGAATCGATAGTTTATTCAAAGAAAAGAATTTTTGAAGGATTCAGACCAACGTGATAGCTGTTTAAAAAATTACCCATAGCATCATATTCGAAAACATATCCCGTGTTGGTATAGTTCATGGCATCCATTAGATATAATTTGTCCGAAATCTCGTTGTATTGAATTCCATAAAGGGTTTCAATTTGGTCAGCAGATATAAAGGAGTTGTCTTCTATTACTCCATTTAAAGGATTGAAAAGAGCAATCATATTGTTCCCAGAACCCGAGTTTACGAAGTTGATTAGAAACTTATTTCCAAATTTTTCAATTCCTGAAATACTGAAGTTAAATTCTTCACTAATCTC
>MDTD01007451.1_pt1 | contig 14449 bp, 24 predicted proteins | sample 811221 | NCBI WGS metagenome assembly MDTD01 (sample SAMN05326646, study PRJNA326480) | marine metagenome | isolation source: seawater | place: Pacific Ocean: South West | collected 2011
AGGCCAGAGTAGATGGTGGGTAAGTCTTACGAGCAGTAAGCCATCTCGTGGTTGCGTAAGCGTGGTCGAAGTACTGACTTTACAGGCTGTGTCTAGATAGAGAAGTTGGGAACTCTATTATTCTTTTACGCTGGGCGGCACCGCTAAAGTCGGTTCTGCCAGGGGCTTGGCAATCCCCGTTGAGTCGCCCAGCGTTTTTTCAAATCAACATTCTTTTCCGGGAGAAAACATGTCAAACTCAATCAGACTTTTCGAGGTCGGTGGATCCATTCGAGACGAGCTCATGGGCATCACTGACATTCCGGACCGTGACTTCTGCGCAGAGGCTCCTACTTGGGAAGCCCTGAAACGGTGGTGCGAATTGAACATGAAAAAGGTTTTTCTTGTGACACCTGAATTCTTCACTATTCGAGGAATGATGCCAAATGGAACAGCGATTGATGTTGTTATGTGTCGTAAGGATGGACCAAGTTCGGATGGTCGCCACCCAGACCACGTAGAACCCGGGACTCTTCTTGACGACTTGGCTCGTCGAGATTTTACAGTCAATGCCATGGCTCGTGAGGTGGACCCCAAAACTCTAGAGCCGATTGGAGAGATCATCGATCCATTCGACGGTCGGCATGACATCCTGACCAGAAGCCTCAGGTGCGTTGGAGAACCCTCTGAAAGATTTCGAGAAGATGGACTGAGAATTCTCAGAGCAGTAAGGTTTGCGTTTACCAAGCAGCTCGGCTGGAGCCATACACTTTCGGAGGAGATTAAAAATCCAGCGTGGTGGACATTCGCAGGTTCCACAGTTAGTAAAGAACGGATTAGGGAGGAGCTTGTGAAGATGTTTAAGCATGACTCTCTTGGCGCGATGGCATTCATTGTCAATAAGCTTCCTTTCGAAGCGCGGACGATGATAAGTTCCAGCGGCATCTGGTTCAAACCGACGATGGAGAAGAAATGACCCCTGAACTTAAGTCAGAACAATTCTCTTATGATCCTGGGGTGCGAAGATTTTCTGCTAGCGCTTCGAAGCTCGGATTTAAGCCAGGCTTTATTCCGTATGAAATTAAGCTTTCTATCGGTGAGCCTGGAAAGATCGAGCCTTTCGTGCTCGAGTTCATTGACAAGGACGGGAATGTAGTATTCCTGGCCAACGGCCCCCTCAACGCTCTTGGCGTTGAAATGAAAATCTTTAACAATTAGGAGTTCACATGAATGACAACAATCTTTACGTTTATCTAAATCACGAGCAGTGCCGAAGCTTCAACATCGAGTACTTCGGAGAGTCGACATTCCAGGCGACTGGTCAAGAAATTCTGGACTCAAGGTACCAAGGGTATGACAAGTTTCATCGATCAGTCCTGCAGCCCCTGCAATACGATCTTCTCACGTTTATCAAAACAGAGAGTGACCGCCCTGGGTGGTACCTCCTCGTCGGATACACAGCAACCGATTTTCCGGAGTTAACAAATGGAAATGCATAAAGAAAAATATGAAGAGCTTCTTCGCAGGTTCTCTCAAGAATTACATGACGTTGGTGTAAGTGATAATCTTCTACAGCTCGTAAAAGCCAAGCTCGAAAGGGCACCGAATGTGATATCTGCTGGTGACGAAGAGACCACAGAACGTTTTACCTACAGACATGGCGGCTATATGATTGAAGCAGTTAGGACTGTTAAACTTGCGGTAAAGAAATCAAAATGAAGTATAGGAATTGCAGAGAGTGTTCAGGCTTTGACGGTGAAACAACAGCGATGATGCCCTAATGAGAAACGATGTCCCCGAGAGTGATATCTACGAGATGGCACACTGTCCAGATTGCGGATCTCGAAGAGACAGCAAGGTTCTTAATTGCTTCTGTGGCGCGCCCTCTTACAAGGGTCTTTGGAAAAACAAAAGATTGATGTCCACGTATATTGAAGACACAGAACATGGGTTAGGTGTCTTTGCGAGCTGCGACATTCCGGGTCGTACCCTGATAGAAAGCGCGCCTGTGTACGTGGTGTCGACGAAAAAGCATTTCCCAATAGATGACGCACTAAATAAACTGCTACATCGAATGGAGCTGGGGTGCGGGGAAGATGAGACAATTTTTCTGGGCCACATGCTTCTACCCTGGTTAGAGGGAGATGAAAAATGTATTGTCACGGGGAATGGGATGTTGTATAACCATGACTGGACGCCGAACTGCTGGTACTGGCCAAGACATGAAAAGAAAGCAAACAGGTACTTTATAGACTACTTTACTATGAGATCTGTCGTAGCAGGCGAAGAATTAAAAATCTATTACGGGGAAAAAGTGTGGTTCCCGCCGTATGTTAAACAATCATGAAGAGAGGTAAGACAATGACGAATGCAGAGAAAGCGAAACAATACGCAACTCAAAAGCACAAAGACCAGCTGCACGGGACTCGGCCATTTATGATGCACCTAAACGAAGTCGTTGAAGCGCTACATGAATTTGGTTATTTAGACGATGACCTCACAGCAGCCGCCTGGTTACACGACGTTGTTGAAGACACTCCGGTTGAGATTGAAGAGATCTATGAAGTGTTCGGCGAAAGAATTGGAGATCTTGTTGATGCTCTTACAGATGGTCCCGGCGAAACCCGGCTGGAAAAGAAACAGAAGCCCTATGCAACAATTCCAAAAGTACCCGGAGCTCTTTTGGTGAAGCTAGCAGATAGAATCGCAAATGTCCGGAGAACCATCGTAGAAGGCACTTCTGCTGAAAGATATAGAGAAACGTATAAACAAGAGCACGCGGGGTTCTGCAAAGCTCTAGGGGGTACTGGCGAGGGTCGAGCAATGTGGGACGTCCTTGATAACTTACTGACTGGTGGATTGAGGGGAGTGTAGGTCAACAACAGCTTCTGCGAAATACTTAGCATGGAGGTTTATGCTTCCATGCGTTTTTATTTAATATTGTTATTGTTACTTCTTTGCTGCGCGAAAAAGGAAGAGCCGCTTCAGCAAACTTATACGCCGCCCGCTATTGAGTGGACAGAAGATCTGGATTTAGACGATCTACCGGAGGCAGGCGATACAGGGAAACCAAATGAAGATTACTAGAAGAGAAATCAGAAAGCTTGTCAGAGAAGAAGCCAAAAGAGAGCTACCTATCTCTTATTACTCTGACGATATGTTAATCGAAGAGGGTCTTATGGATTTACTTAAGGGCTTATTCGGTAACTTAGTAAAATTCTTTTCTGACGCTTATGAAGACGCAGAGAAAAAAGTGGGGACTCAATGGAAGTCTGCCAATAACCGCGTTCAGGACCTGGCTACAAAATTGCTCGGTAAGGAAGAAGCCGCAGAAGTTCAAGATCTCGAAGATCTCGAAGTCAACGAGAAAGAAGAACATTTCAAAATATACGTTGCTGCGACAGCACCTGTCGTCGAAAATGTCCTCAACGAAGTTTTGGAAGGTTTGAAAAAATCTGGTGGTGTAAAGGATTGGACACCGGCGGATGATAGTGACGAAGCAGTGAAAAAGTGGGAAGATGAAAATGGTGACGCTAGTCTCGGTCTTTGGGAAGCGTTTGGACTTGCCAACGGAGTAGTTAAATTTTTCGCCGATCAAGATTTGCCGGAAGCGAGTGGAATCGCTGGAAAATTCGAAAGCGCTGCTGATAGTGGTAATCCGGGGCAAGCTGTTCAACATCTCGTTAGGTGCATTAATTACATCGGAAAGACGTACGGCGGAAACGCGGCTGCGGGAGTTAAGGCTGCTGCCGTGGTGGTGCCTGTTGCTGAGAAGGCTCTGGCTGCCGCGAAGGCTATAGGCGGCGCTATAGAAGCCAGTGGTAAAGAACAGCAAAAAGAAAGTTTAGAGCTCAGAAAATTAATCAATCACATGATTATTGAAGAGCGTAAGATAATTAAAGAAAACAAGTGAGGTCACAATGCGTTTAACAAAACAACAATTACTCAAACTGATTTATGAGCAGCAGGTACAAGACGTTAGCTCTCCTGCAGAAGTAGAACCAGAGGAAGATGTCTGGGGGACTGGCGAAGCTCTCGAAGACAAAGTGGACTACGAGGACGCAGCTGACATTCCTTCCAACGTCCAAGAGCCAGAAGTAATGGAGATCGTTGAGAAGGTCCGTCGCAGAATCGCTCTTAAGAAAATCATCAGAGAGAACACGAAATGAAATTGCAATTAACCAAAGCTGAGCTACTGCAGATCATCCGAGAGGAAGCTCAAAAGTCTACGAAAAAGTACGACGATGCTAAAGAGCTAAAAGGCGATCAGGACGAGCTTCCAGACGCTTTGCAGAAAGGCATCATCGATAAAGCCAAGAAAGAAAAGAATGAGATGGACGAGATGGACGAGATGTATGAGGTGGAAGAGTCTCTCATCAGAATCTCTAGAAAAGATTTTGTCCAGATGATTAGAGAAGAGATGCACATGCAAAAAGCACCTGCCGTTGAGCTGGATGCAGACGGGCTTGCTGGTGTGATCGCTGACCTTGTTGACGGAATGGATGAAGAGCCACAGAAGATGGGCGGCGGTGGAACAGCTGGAATGGCCAAACAACATCTGTCTCAGCTTGCACGTACAGCACAAAGCCTGCATGACCGCTTAAGTGATGACGATGAATTACCTGAATGGACACAATCTAAGATAGCGGTGGCAGAAGACAGCATTGATGCAGTGGCTGATCACCTTGGCTACAAAATGGACAAGCCTCACCTTTCTAACGAATCTCGTAAAAGAAAATAGGAGCCCTGTATGCCTCGATTAAAAGAGCAGTGTGATATCGCCACCATAGAGGGCGGTGAAGTAAATATCATCGCGCCGGATTTAGAGATGAATGCTCTTGATCAGATGGTACCCATCACTTCTTCTGAGGTATTCGCGGCTTACATTGGGTTTACTAGAGCTTTTCATTTGTGGATGCATGCCGCCCATAACCTGACAAAAGGAACCGGGTTTGCTGGTGATCATGATTCTCTATACGGGCGAATCTACTTAGAAGTACAAGAGTCAATAGACAGAGTGATTGAAAAGGGAGTTGGCGTTTTTGATGATGAGGAGCTGGGCTGCTGTCATAGGATTACGACCGACGCAATGATCGTTTTAGAAAATTGGGAGTCGCCTGCAGGCCAAACTCCGTGTAGGATAGCCGACTGTGCTTTGGAATACGCAAAGCAATTTGTCACAATGGATGAGAACGTCGCAGAAACGTTAAAGAGCATGGGTGCTTTAACCTATGGTTTAGACAACTTGCTGGCAGAGTTGGCAGACGTTCATGAAGGGTATGTATACCTCTTGCAACAGAGAGCTAAGTAGTTCCTGTTTCTTGAACTTTAATGAACAGCCTGATGGCTCGGAGTTTGAGTTTTTTGGGACACTTCTTAACGAAGCTTTCAACTTTAAGCGCAGTCCCTTTATCTAGTCCTGACAGCACTTCGAGCACTTCAAGGGGTGATCGCCCCTTGGTGTATTTTGCTCCTTTCCCTCTTCTGTGCTGGGAAACTCTTCGGTCTACGTCCTTGGTTATACCGGTGTATAAACTACCATCAGAACATTCTAGCACATAAACTTTCCACTCAAGCATGTCTAATAATAAGAGAAAGAAAAGAAACATTAAAGAAGGGACTGTTTACCTCGTGGACACCTTCGCGGGTGTGAAGGTAAAGGTAAAGGCAACCAGGAAAGAAAAGTGTCCATTCACAGGAGATGACTTCTGGTGGGGAGTCCTGATAGACGAAAAGGACGCGAAAGCTTTACAAGAGAAGAGCGTCCCCTACAGTAGAATTAACATTGATGAGTCCATAATATTCGAGTGGCAGATAGTTAAGTCTATAAGGGGTAAGAATAAAAATGCAGCCCGTCACAGGAAGCATAGGCGAAAAGCAAACACAGCTGACTCCTTTTGAGCAGGCGCAAGCTGACGCTTTAATTTTTATGATAGGGATGCAGACATCCTCTGCGTTTGAAGAATTGGCTCAAAGGATAGAGACCATAGAAGCGCTTATGAAGCTACCAGTCATGCATCTGTCTTCAAGCAGCGAAGCCATCAAAGTAGCAAAGGAAGACTATGAGAAAGAGATGGCAGAAATAGAGTTGGCGATTAGGCTAATCACCGCTTCTCCAGGTGTCCCTGAAGCTTAGTCTAGAAAGTAAGCAATTTCCACAAGAACTCCGTCGCTTGGTATAACATGAAAATGAACTGTGTTCGAAGCTGATTCGTAATACCACTCGTTTGCTGCTGTTGGGACACCATCCAAAAAGACCACGATGCTACCGGGCTCGGGGGTTTGTGAAAGCTCAATATGTTCGATAGGCTCAAACTCTTTGCTTGCTTCTTCAACTCCTTGAGACCAGTCAGTACTGCATATATCAATCTCGATGCCTGAAAAATCTCTAGCTATATCAAGATATCGAATTCCTTCCTGATCTCCGCAGTTGCCATACCAGCCGCCATCGTTCTCTTGACCAACGATAGAAGTTATGAATGTTAGTGATCTAGTAGATCTCAGGTATGTTGCAAACTCCGAAACAAGCCAAGTTGATTGCTCTTCCTCATCAGAGACAAAAACAATTAGCAAGGCAGCGTCATGGCGCATCCATGTTGCCGAATATGGGTTCAATGTCATGTAGGAATACACAGCCTCGAATCCTTCTTCACCACCAGAGTTCCATGGACTGCTGGACAACGAGTGTAATGAAGCTGTTGCGTCTGCTATATCATCACCAGGAACAAGGGGAAACGTTTGGTTAGACGACGCCTCATTACCGTCTGTGCTGATGATCCCCAGCCGCCAACCCGTATCGACGGGTAGCGCGTTCATCATTGTTTCAATTCCCAGTAACAGATTCGCGTCATGCGAAATCATGCTACCAGATCTGTCAATGACCCATAGGATGTCATAGCCATCTGTGGCTATGGGTTGAATGAAAGAGTCGACCCACACATCTGGATAGACTTCGATTTCTTCAACAGTCTTGTATGATAAAAGGTTATCACTTTGACAAGAAACGCAAAAGAGCAAAATTGCAAAAAGAGACAAAATACGGTTAATCATGGACTCCTCCTAATCTAAATATAGAAGCTTTTCATTTAATCCGTGTACTTTCATCTACCGGTGTTTATGTTTTATTACGGGAGTTGAAATGGATCAAGGTACAGTTATAGCCAGTATGAAAAGCTGGGACGGCTTTAGAATCTTAGGAGCGTTCAAAAACGAAGAAGTAGCTCTCGAGATATGCAAGGATCACGGTATCGACGTGGAAAGCGAAGAGTTTTGTTTAGACTTCGTACAAATGAACAAAGTTTCCAGATGTCAAAACCTTTTGCTAAATCAAGATACAGTTCAGAGAGGGTTTAGGAGGGTGCATGTATATGACCTCAACAGCCATCTAAAAGAAAATAACCCGGCAGTCTAGATAGTTATTTCACGTAGCCCATGTTCCAGAGGTGCGGTATGCGTGACAAGAAGCCCATTGATTTGCTTTATCAATTAAGGAAGTCATTGCTATACTTAAATAAAGCTTACGTAGCTGCGGCTGTGTCGGGCGAAAAAGAGACTCAACGAGAAATAAAGAAATGCATGGACTCCCTAAAAAGACAAATCAACGTTCTGGCAGCCGGAAAGAAATAAAAGAGAACGGGATAGGAAGCAATTATAAAACGATCGATCCTAAGCCGATTGATTTCTTTCATGATGCCCGTGTTGAAGTCGAAATGTTTCCAACAGCTTGGGGACAATTTGGGGTAGAAGTGTCTTGTCCAGATCTAAATTACGATAGCGGGCTCAGGACATTTTCAGACGAAGGGCAGGCAACGCTTTTTGCCAGACAAGCTTACAGCGATCTCATATCAAAACTGAACGCTGAAAATAAGATGTTAGAAATGGTTCTCTCAAGAATACTAGAAGACGCCAGCAGCGAGTAAGAAGTTCCTTATCGCTTGAGTCTTGCAGCCGATAGCGTATTCATCAAAACTTACTGCTGCAGCGTTTATGACTGACACGATCTCTTGGTCAGCATTCATAACTGGAGAGCCGCTTGAACCTGGTGCAGCTGGAAGGGTAAAGATGTAGAATGATGCAACTTGTCCTGAAAAGTAGCCATCAAAAACAGGGACGGCAACAGGGGCGGCCAAGCCTTGCGGTGATGCCATGTTGTAGACCTTTTCGTGTAGCGCAGGCTCACCATCATAAACAGACAGAGCCGGTCCCAAATCAGTGTCTGAAAGTAAGAGGCAAAGATCGTTAACCAGATCCAGAGAAATAATTGTCCCCTCACCTGCTTTTCCAAAGCCAGTTTCCAGAGCTATAGAGTATTGAGCAGACAAGTCTTGTATCATTGGAAGACTGTCGACTCCAGAAACGCAAACATGACCAGCGGTTAGAACCAGTGACTTTCCATCTCTCTTCCCAACGATTGAACCAGAACCTGTTCCCGACATTTCAAGCTCAGGGACTGGAATAGGAAGACAATCATCTCCTTCTTGATTACAAATTTCTTGAAACGTAACGAGACTTTGGGTTACCATTACGAATGATTCGATTGGAAAATAATTTTCCGCCCTTTGCAGACCGCGGTTTCTTACGTCAAGATTTGAGGTTACGAGCATGAAATTTGAAACGCTTACAGCTGTCAAAGCAGACAGTGCTATAAAGATCATTAAATCTTTTATTCTACTTTTCATGTAACTTCCTGCGATAGTCTTTATAAAATTACTTATGAACTTACGAGGTATTATGAAATGATTAACGAAAATGCTGTTGCTCTATTTGACATGGATGGAACCCTTACACTGCCCAGAGAAAAGATAGAGAGAAATGTCACGACTGCTCTTCGAGAGCTTTCGAAACATGCAAGAATTGGTATAATAACTGGCTCTGATCTGGACTACATTTACGAACAATGTTCCCTTCTGTTTGAGATAGGGGGAGTTGACGTCGACAAAATAGACCTTCTACCATGTAATGGAACGAAGCTTCTCCGGTGGCAAGGCTCGTCTTTCAAAAGTCTACACAACGCAGACATGATTGATAATATTGGAAAGAAAAACTACAAGAATATAATCTCTAAAATTTTTCAATGGCAGACTGAAATTGCGATGCTTTATCCTGACCTCCCATTCACAGGTACCTTCGTACAGTACCGCGGATCTTTGCTAAACTGGTGCCCGATCGGAAGGTCTGCCAGCCTGGAGCAAAGAGCAGAATGGAAAGGGTGGGATAAAGATTTTTCCATTAGAGAAAATTACATGGACGAAATCGCGAAGTTTATTACGGAAAAGAATATGAACGTAACTGTCGCGCTAGGGGGATCGACTAGCTTTGACATTTACCCTGACGGCTGGAACAAAACATACGGACTCAAGCACTACAAAGACAAGAGAATGTTTTTTGTCGGGGATCGTTGCAAGCCCGGAGGAAATGATTGGCACCTGTACGAAAAACTTAAGGTTGATGATGCTGCTTGGGAAACCGAAGGCCCAGACCATACAGTGAAACTGATAAAGGGTATCATAGAGAAAGTATCTTAAGCAATGTAAATTCACAGCAGACTTCTTACAATGATAGATAAGGAGTTGTGCATGAGCTTTCAGTATTCAAAAGATTTCCCATACCCAAAGATTAGGAAGCAGCAAGAAGAAGCAATAGATTTTGCTCTTGACTCATTCGTCAACAAAGGTAAAAAATTCATAATCATCGAGGCCGGGACAGGAGTCGGAAAAAGCGCTGTTGGTTTGACAGTGGCAAGGTACCTCTCGAAAACACCGGCTGTTGATCACTTTGAAGATGGGGCGTACTTTCTAACAACTCAAAAAATCTTGCAAGAACAGTACGTAAATGACTTTGGTGGGTTTGGTGGGCCGATGAAGTCTATTAAGTCATCGTCAAACTACACATGCCGCTTTAACAAAAAGACTTCCTGTGGTGAAAGTCTCAGGGCTCTAAGAACAGCAGAAAAAGGTAGCAGGTTTTGGAAGGCGTGCACCTTTAATTGCATATATCGAAACGCAAAGGAGAGTTTTCTGAAGTCTCCGGAAGGAGTCACCAATTTCCCTTATTTTCTGGCAGAAACGCAATATGCTGGTAAGCTGACGCCGCGGCAAGTGCTGGTGATTGATGAGGCGCATAATGTCGACTCGCAACTTAGCAAGTTCATTGAGATTACAATCTCAAACAGGTTTTGCAAGAGCTTTCTTAATTTTGAAATACCCACGTCATTTACAGCCGCCAAATACGTAAAGTGGATAGAAGAAAAATACGTTCCAACTATTTCTAAAAAGCTGAAACACTTAGAGCAAATGTTGGAAAAGTATGTTGGCCTGACTGAGAAGATTAAGTCTGGTGAGTTTGCTTCAATAGCCAAGAAGTTTGAAATAATGGACAAGCATGTCTGCAAGGTGCGACGTTTTCTGGAGTTGTACAGGTCTGATAATTGGGTTATGAATGAGATTGCCGCTGACGGTAGATCAGGGCGCAAGATTGAATTTAAGCCGATTGATATTGCGCCTTTTGCAGATGAGCACCTCTATAGATTCGGCGAGGTAGTTATCTTGATGTCTGCTACGATACTAGACAAGAACGCTTTTGCAGAAAGCGTTGGTATCCCTCTGGACAAAGCAGCTTTTATTAGCTTGCCAAGTCCTTTCCCGGTTGAGAATCGTCCTGTTATTTACAGCGGCGTTGGAAAGATGAGCTCAAAGGCGATTGATGATACCTTACCGAGGATGGTTCAAGCTGTCAAGGCGATCATGGCTGAACACAAAAACGAGAAAGGTATAATCCATTGTCACTCCTATAAAGTGGCAAACTACTTAAAGAAGAATATTAGAAGCACCAGATTGCTAATCCACAATTCAGAAAATCGTGAGAAGGTTCTGGAGAAGCACATGAAGGCAAAGAAGCCAACCGTTCTTATCTCACCATCCATGACAGAAGGTGTGGACTTAAAAGGTGATTTGAGCCGTTTCCAAGTGATCTGTAAGGTGCCCTATCCGTACTTGGGAGATAAACTTGTGCGGAAAAAAATGAACAAATGGAAGTGGTGGTACCCACTGCAGACAGCAAAAACAATTGTACAAGCCGTCGGTAGATCTGTAAGATCTTCAAAAGATTCGGCCGTAACTTACATCTTGGATTCTGATTTCGAGATGTTCTACAACAGAAACCGCTCCATGTTTCCGGAGGGTTTTAGGGAGAGCTTACAAAAATGAAGGTTTATAACTCAGTCCAAGAATTCAGAGAATATATCGACGGTGCCGATGTATGGGGGAAAGTTCCAGTTTACATGACGTCAGGAGGATTTGACCCTCTTCATGTTGGTCACCTTAGGTGCATTCTAGCAACAGTCGATATGGCTGAAAAGGATGGCGGATATGTTGCGATAATAGTAAATGGGGATGGCTTCTTGGAGAGAAAGAAAGGAAAACCATTTATGGTGGCAGAAGAAAGAGCAGAGATTATTGCTGGTATTCGAGGCGTGGATGCAGCTATTATATGGGACGACGGAAGCCAGACAGTTACCGAGGCCATTGCAATTCTAAAGCCAGATTTTTTCACCAAGGGAGGAGATAGAGCAGCGCCTGAAGACATTCCAGAGTGGGACGTCTGCCAAGAAGTTGGGTGTAAAGTTGTTTTTAACGTCGGTGGCGGAAAAGTCCAGAGCTCTTCATGGCTGATCGAGGAGGCAGAAAAAAATGCGAAAGATTGAAAAGCCTTGGGGCCATGAAGTTGTCTGGGCGGAAACAGAGGGATACGTTGGAAAATTGCTCTGTATCAATGCTGGTCACCGCCTCTCTAAACAATACCATGAAAAAAAAGAGGAAACAGTCTACGTCATAAAGGGGATCCTCTACAATTACGAAGCGGATGGGACAATCACAAAAGTTTATCCTGGCCAAGCTCTCCATATTAACGTTGGGCAAATACATCGTTTTGGAGCAAATGAATCAAATGTCGAAGTCGTTGAAGTCAGTACGCCTTATTTAGATGATGTGGTACGATTGGAGGACGATTATGACAGGAAAGAAAATTAACGTTGGCGCCGGGTTTGTGATTTTCAAAAGCGACGAGCCTGAAAAAATGCTGGTGCTGATCAGGGAGGATGGCGTTTATGACATTCCAAAAGGGGCTAAAGATGAAAGTGAGTCCGATCTTGACACAGCTAGAAGAGAAACTTTTGAAGAATGTTCTATCGTTATCGAGCCTTCAGAGATGTTAACGCCTGAAGCTTCTTTAAGACACGGAAGCTTGACGACTTATGTTGCACTTACGGATAAGGTACCTGAAGTTGTTCCCAACATTAACAGCGGAATTTTGGAACACGTTGGCTATGAGTGGGTCACAAAAGGTAAAGCAACCTCAAATTGCTTGCCGTATCTTGTGCCGCATATTGAAGCAGCTTTCTTTCTAAAGTCGATTTGCATGTTATAATGAATAGTTATTGATGAGGTTACTATGTCAATTTTTAGACGCCATAAAACAATCGCCGACCGGTCTGCAGCAGATAGAGCTAGACATCGAAAAAAAATAGAGAGAGCGATAAAGGATGGCATCCATAATATCGTCGCCGAAGAATCGATCATCGGAAAGGACGGTAAAAAGAAATTCAAGATCCCCGTGAGAGGGATTAAAGAGTACCGCTTTATTTATGGTGATAACGGCTCGAAACGCGTTGGGTCGGCCCAAGGTAAAGATGTCCAAAGAGGGCAGAAGATCGGCGAGAAAGAAAAGAAGGGCAAGGATGGTAAACCAGAAAAGCCAGGACAGGATAGAGGCGAAGAATTCTACGAGGTAGAATTGACATTGGAGCAATTAGCGGATTACCTGTTTAGAGATCTCGAGCTTCCAAATTTTGAAAAGAAAAGAAATGCTCAAGTTTTAGCAAAGAAGATTAAGAGAAAAGGTTACCGCTCTCAAGGTATTCGGCCAAGACTTGACAAGAAAAAGACTGTTATCCAAAAGCTTAAGCGAAAGAATAAGGCCAAGAAAAATGGTCAGCTTGAAGAGGGAGAAGAATTTTCATTTCATGAAAAGGACCTTCGTTACAAGCACTACAAAGTAACTGAGAAAAAGTCATCAAACGCAGCCATATTCTTTTTGATGGATATTTCGGGGTCCATGACCAGAGACAAAAAGTTTTTAGCTCGTTCATTCTTCTTTCTTCTGTACCATTTTATTCGCTCCAAATACGATAAGGTTGAGCTAGTCTTTATTTCGCATGACGTAGAAGCTTATGAAGTTACCGAAGAGCAATTCTTTGGCAGAGGTTCTTCAGGCGGTACTATGGTCTCATCTGCACTGAGGATGACAGAGGACATCATTGATTCAAGGTACCATAAGTCAAGTTGGAACACTTACGTATTCCAGTGTTCTGACGGAGACAACTGGCCGACAGACAATGAGATATGCACTCGGGTCATAAAGTCACTCATGGATAAAATTCAATTTTTTGGGTACTGTGAAATCGAGCCGTCGAGCGAAAGGCTTAAGTGGTTAAGCGACACAGCACTGAGCAAGCTTTACGAATCTCTTGAAAGCGACAAATTTAAGATAGCTGGTATCTACGCGAAGGACGATATTTGGATTGCTTTCAAAAGATTCTTCAAGGGGGAGTTAGGGTAATGACTACCGCATTATTAGACGAATTACAGAAGTGGGACTCAAGACTTATAGAGATGGCCAAAGACCACGGATTAGATTGGTTTCCGATCCTGTATGAAACTTGCGATTACTATGAGATGATTGGGACAATGGCTTATCATGGCATGCCGTCCCACTATGGCCACTGGAGTTTTGGTAAAAGCTTCGAAAGAACTCACACTATGTATAACGCTGGCCTTGAAGGTCTTCCTTACGAGCTGATCATCAATAGCGATCCGTCGCTTGCTTACTTGATGGAAGAGAACCCATTGTATCTTCAAATACTCATAATGGCTCACTGCATTGGTCACTCGGATTTCTTTAAGAACAACATCACGTTTAGCCATACTCGACCTGACGAAGTAATTCTCAGGATGAGAAATGCCAAGCGCTATATCGACCAGTTAGTCGAAGACCCTAGCATCGGCGTCGAGAGAGTAGAAGAGATTCTAGATGCAGCTCACTCTTTATCTTTACACGTTCCCAAACAGTATAAGAAATACGTAAGCCAAAAGTACCAAAGAAAAGAATTAATCGCAGACATAAAGTCTGGCTACTACAAAGGAAGCAAATCCACACCTGATCCGGATCACTATCCGATATCTAAAGAAGAGAACATCATGGCGTTCATCGCTGAAATGTCTCCGAATCTAGAAGAATGGGAAAGAGAATTACTATGGATCGTGATTGATGATGCTCAATACTTCATGCCCCAGATCAGAACAAAAATTATGAATGAGGGCTGGGCGTCATTCTGGCACTATCGTTTAATGCACGAACTTGAGTTAGATTCTGGATTACACTTACCATTTTTGAAAATGCACAACGAAGTTGTCAG
>MDTD01074792.1_pt1 | contig 14449 bp, 11 predicted proteins | sample 811221 | NCBI WGS metagenome assembly MDTD01 (sample SAMN05326646, study PRJNA326480) | marine metagenome | isolation source: seawater | place: Pacific Ocean: South West | collected 2011
ATTTCCTCTTCCAACAGGTTGATGTCGGAAACGATCGGCTGGTAGCGCTTCAGCTTGCGGGTATTGGGATCACCCAGCAGGAGCTTGAGCATGGCGTCGAAGGCAACCGGTATCGATAGAACAGCCTACTTAGAGCGGGGAGCATCCGCTAAAAAGATAGAGGGAGAGAAAAAGGAAGAGCAAGACCAAAGAGACTATCCCCGAGACAAGGGAGAAGGCGATCTCGTAAAACCTGTGCAGCTGGAGACAAAGTTACATCAAAGACAAAAATGGGGTGAGATGGCAACCAAAGCAGAGTAAGCATAGCAATACATAAAAGAATTAAGCATAAGTAGTATTTTTCAAGCGAAAGAGATCGAAAACATCATGGAAGAGAACAAGCAATTGGTCGACGACGAACAAGTAGCAAAAAGAAAAAGAGAAGATAACTTGAACCAAGCTAGCGCACCAAAACCTCCACAAAAAACTTGAGGTCAAAAATGACGAACATGACAACATCAAAGAAACGGGAACAAGCAGACAACCATAAAAGCGTATTAGACAAAAAATTCCCTTCCAATCAAAAACTATTAATTGTAGAATATTGACTTAGGAAATACAAAAAATGAGGCAAAAGTAATAGACGCTTCAGGGCCAGGCTTAAATGTTGAACGAAGACATAGAGGCGGGATCCACAATAGATAGAAATCCAAAATGCGCATGAGAAGGAAGCAAGAATATTTCTACTACGAAAAGAATAAAATCAAACCAAAAGATATAGATAAGTGAAGGATTGAGCATATTTAAATGGTTGAAAAAAGATTAACAATCTTAAATATCTTTAAAAAGAGGATTTATCACCGAAACAAAAAATAGAATCTAGGATTTCTCGGTACTGACTCGAGAGACGAAAAGAATATAGTAGAAACAACGCGTACAGAGCAAAGAACGATCTACTGTGAATATACTGCTTGCAGAAATAAGAATATTAAATGAATATGCCTGAATGACCAATAATTGGATAAGATTCTACAATGATGCGAGGGAACGCATAATTGAGGATAGCGATTCAGTCATAGAGTCAGGAGAATACCGAGAGGCAGTAAGCATAGACGCTTGAAGAAGCCTAGAGCGAAGCTTTTGTTGATTTGAGTGATCATATGCAGTAAGGGCATTATGAACACCCTTGACGAAAGAGTGAAAGTCTCGAAAGGACACTGAAGTAAAAACATCAAAAGGTTTACATAAGTCAGAAATTTCTGAACCGCCAATACCGTCATAACCAACAAGAAGACAACCTGAGATAATGGCCTCAGCGAGAGGAAGCCCGAACCCCTCAGGATAACCAAATGACAAAAAGATAGATGAATCGTGCAATATTTCAGATACCTCGGCGAGTGACTTATTAATGATTGGGTGAAACGACCAACCGGAATCGCGAAACCAAGATTGATTTTTGATAAGGTCGACGACAATCCTCGAATGACTTTCATTCTTGCGAGGCATATAAGCAATTGATTTATTTGTAGAGAAAGAGAATGAAAAAAGTCCACTTTCAACTGCATTGACAATCCTAAATACGCGAGAAGGTGGAATGGGCAACGTATCAATTGCATAACTGTAGTCAGAAGCAGATACTGTCCATACCGAAAGTATATTAGGAAGGGAATATGAACGAAAAACAAATGATGGATCAAGATTCATCTTTTCACCAAACAAGTAGTGCATATTCTGATTAAATATAACTACTTTGAGGTGAGACAACTTGGGAAGGAGAGGCAAAAAAGTCTCTGGAATAACAACAATATCGAAAGTTGGATCTAGATTCTTGTATGAAAAATCGTTAATACCAATTGACTTAAAATCTAATTCATCAGCGGGGAACCAAGAGGGTCTAAATTCACTAGAACCTTGAACAATATGAACAGAAAAACCAAGTCCAGAAATAATGGAAGCAACGGTATATATTTGCTTGACACCACCGATAGGCCTATCAACATTTTGCTGTAAAATAAACCAGAACCTGAATTGTTTCATTGTCGCGGGGGGGCATGGTAGTATTATAATGACAAAAGAGACTTGGATGAAAAAACTTCTAGATGAAAATGCGAGGGGGTCCGAAAGGGTAGAACCTGATCATTGGTGGGACAAACAACACTCATTAGTTCTAAGACAAACTCCGCGCTGGGCGCAATCATTTGTATTGGGGTTAGTATTGCTTTCTGGAGGTGCGATAGTTGCGAGCAGCATCATCAAAATAGATGAGGTTATTAGCGTTGAAGGAATACTGAAACCAACAGCAGGAACAATTTCAGTGAAGTCTCCAACAGGAGGTTTAATTAAAGAAGTGTTCGCCAGTGATGGAGATACAGTTAGTAAAAATGAAATCTTAATCAAGTTTGACACAAGGCAAGCAAACAGAGATCTTCAACGCCTTGAGGCTCAATTACAAGAAAGTAAAATCACATATGAAAGCCAAATAAGATCAGTGAACGAAAGAGTCGACACAATTCAGAGAAAATACGAGACGAATATGACAATTTTGGAAAGAATGGAAGATCTATTGAATATTGGAGCAATTGACAAAAATAGCATCCTGAACCAAAGGGATTTTACTCTAGAGCTAGAAGAGCAAAAATTGCAGTTGTTAGAGAATCTTCTCCAAGCGAAAAGTCAGTATAAACAAAGGGTGGAAGAGCTCAAATCAAGAATTTATTCTAATGAAATAAAGATACAATATGATACCGTCAAATCACCGGCAAATGGTGTTGTTTTTAATTCAAATGCCAGCGAAAGAGGTGTGCTTAGCGCAGGAGAGGAGATCATGAAAGTTGTTCCACAAGATCAGTTAATAGCAGACGTTTGGGTGACGAATAAAGATATCGGTTATATCAAAAAAGGCCAAAAAGCTAATGTCAGAGTGCAAGCTTTTGATTATACAGAGTTTGGAGATATTAAAGGAGTGATCAAATCTATAGGTGCCGATGTACTCCCGCCTGACACAGAAAATAGATTTTACCGATATCCAGTAAAAATTAACCTTGAGTCTAATTATCTATCAAACAATGGCTTACAAGTTCCTGTAATTTCTGGGATGGCAATCGACGCTAACATCAAACTTAGGGAAAAAAGATTAATTTCAATTGTCAGCGATATATTTAGCGATAATAGAGACGCATTAAACCAACTCAGACAATAGTCAATTTCTCACCATGAATAAGTCAAATGCAATTATTTGGTTCGAATGGTTCAATGAAAAGAAAGAGAACGTATTCGAAAAAGACACTAAAAGTCTCTGGGGTCTGGCTTTAAGAAATGGCATTGCACCAACCATTTTTAGGAAATGGTTGAGGGAAGAGATCTGCAAGTCAATAAACGATGAAGACTTTGATGAGAGTAAGATTCAACTGATAGAAAATCAGTGGGCAAATCAAAAAAACATAAGCAGCGAAAAATTCGCCAAAAATCGTACACTTGTTCTAGAAAAACTTCGTGTCTCAGAGGACAATTTCAAACTTTATTGTATTAACGAATTAAAGTCGATTAGGTGGGCAGAAGAAACATGGACTAGTGATGTGGAAAAGATATACCTTGAAACAAAAGACAGATATGACGAGGTAAGATTACAAATATCGTCTTTACCTGTTAAAGAAAAGGGTTTAACACTTGAACTATACCAACAGTTGAAAGAGGGAGAAGTAGTATATTCAGAGACGGTAAAATTAAGTTCTGCTATTAAATGTCAATCAGATCCTGAGGGTTCATGGTACAAAAAAACAGGATTAGCAAGAGAAATACGCCAGATAGTCGGAAGATTAAGGTGTGGAGGGCTAAGTGCGCCATTTAAGGTGAGAAATGAATATATAATAATAAAATTATTGGAGACGCGAGGCACAGAGCTAACAGAGATTATTAGAAACAAGATAATAGAAAACCAATTGAATAGTTTTATCGACTATGGGGTAGAGAAGCTCCTGGATCACGCAACAAGCTCTGATCAGGGTAAACAAAAGTGATAGAATACTGAAAATACAAATTCAGACTTGGAAAGCCAGAAAAATCTCTTGTTGGCTGGGCTGGTAAAGGTTTCGCCATTCAATAAACTCTCAAATGAGGGAAAAAATTTATTAAAAAGCGGCTTAAAGTGGGAGAAATATCAAATTGGAGATAGAATATATAGGCAGGATGAGATGCCGAATCAGGTTCATTATATTGTTAGTGGTGAAGTAAGATTATTGGTCAGATCTTTTAAAGATGATTCACTCGTCACAATTCAAAAACTAAGCGAGACTTCAATAATTGGATGGGTGGGATTGCTGAGAGGTGAAGCATGTGAAACGATCCAGGCAAGTACAGAGGTAGAAGCAATAAGCATAAAAAGTGAGATATTCATTCAACTAATATTGATGGAGAGTGAATTGAGGGAATACTTCTTCCAGCAGACAAATACTCAAGAATCATGGGAAATATTGAGGAAATACTTAGAGCAATTCCCATATCAGAGCAATGATCTCGATCGTATCGCTACAAATGCATGCGTTTTAGCAGGAATAAAAAAAAGAAATGAGAGCTATAGTCAAGAGAATGACTATTTTTTGAGTTCTGCGCAGTTTAATATTAGTTCAGGAACTAAGCTTTCGGAAAACACAAATTTAGTGAAGAAGAATGGTTTTGTTTTCGACGAAAGAATAATCAAAATAAAAAATGATTGGAAAACTAATTATTTCAAAGACAATTGCAGCAATGACATAGATAAGGCAAGTAATGATGGAGAACAACTCAATGTGAGCCACAAAGATTTGTACGAACTTGGTATACTTGAACACGAGAATATTACTGATCAAGACCGATATCCAGTCACAAAGGGTAGAGGAATGGTAAGCGAAGGCATAGCTCTCGTTGAGATGATCACAAGAAGGCTAGATATACCAATGCGCAAGGAACTTTGCAAAAAGTTCTTAGAACAACAAGAAAAAAGAGGGAAGAAACTTGGACTTGAAAATATCGGGAGTTTATGTGAAGGAGTTGGTTGCTTGACACAAATTGGTGTAATTGTACCTGAACACCTAAGATCAGTAGATTTTCCAGCAATCGAGATAAACGAAGATTTTAATCGAGTGCACTGGGATTACAAAAATGGTGAAATTATCAGCTCTGATTCAAAATTGGGGTTAGTGAGGGAAAGAATAGAAGAGAGAGAAAAAGGTAAAAATATCAGACTTCTTATCCTAAAGAAATCTCCATCTGCAGCGAACAATACGTTTGGATGGAAATGGTTCATACCACTTATAATTAAATACAAGTGGGCGCTAATACTTGTTTTTGCAGCGACAATGGTTTCTCAGTTGATGAATCTCGCAATACCATTACTTCTTCAGCAGATCATTGATAAGGTTTTAAGCCAGGGAAATACGAGTACATTAAATGTACTAGGTGGGACTATGATATTACTAGCATTGTGTTCTGGCATATTAACTGCTTTTAGACAATTTATATTTGTCGATACAACGGACAGAATGGACTTAACTTTAGGAAGTTCAGTTATTGATCGATTACTTGCATTACCATTAAGATATTTTGAAAGAAGGCCGGTCGGCGAGCTAAGTCAACGATTGGGAGAGTTGAACAACATAAGGAATTTCTTGACAGGAACAGCACTTATTAGTGTTATGAATGTCTTGTTTGCTCTAATGTATTTAGTAGTAATGGTAATTTATAGCCCACTATTAACGGCTGTTGCTTTATCTACGTTTCCACTATACGCAATCATGATCTTGATTATATCGCCAATATTTAAAAGCATGATTCGCAAAAAAGCTGTAGCACAAGCAAGAACGCAATCACATTTAATCGAGGTTTTAACTGGAATTCAAACCGTAAAAGCACAAAATTCTCAATTAACTTCTAGATGGAAGTGGCAAGACAGATACAAGGATTTTGTAAATCAAGGTTTTAGAGCTGTAACGGTAGGTGCTTTTACATCACAAACTGGTAGTTTCTTAACACAGCTGAGTGGTCTAATGGTGATATGGGTGGGCATGCTGGAAATCCTGGATGGTAATTTAACATTAGGTCAGCTAATTGCATTCAGAATTATCTCTGGTAACGTAACAGGCCCTCTCTTACAACTATCTACACTATGGCAAGGCTTCCAAGGTGTACAACTTTCCATGGAACGTTTGGGCGATATTTTAAATCAAGTTGCTGAACAAACCGCTGAGGAGACTGCACAAGTTGCATTACCACCTATAGAGGGCAGAATTGAGTACGAAGGCGTTAATTTCAGATTTGGAGAAACGGGGCCATATCAAATCGAGAATGTTGATTTGAAAGTGAATTCAGGGCAATTTATTGGAATTGTTGGACAAAGCGGCAGTGGTAAAAGTACCTTGATGAAGCTCTTGCCGAGATTGTACCGCTTGGATAAGGGAAGAATTTTTATTGATGGTTATGACATACAAAAGGTTGAATTATCATCTCTACGAAGGCAAATTGGGATGGTTCCTCAAGACTCATTGCTTTTCGAGGGAACTATAGCTGAAAATATTGCACTAAATGATCCAACAGCTGATGACATCGACATTATTAAAGCAGCGTCAATAGCATGTGCACACGAATTTATAATGGAATTACCACAAGGTTACGCTACAAGAGTTGCAGAAAGAGGTAGCAATCTCAGTGGTGGACAAAGGCAACGAATTGCTATAGCAAGAACTATTCTTGACAACCCGAAATTATTGATCATGGACGAGGCTACTAGTGCTTTGGATTATGAAACAGAGCGAATGGTTTGCATTAATATACAAAATTGGGCGAAGAATAGAACAGTATTATTCATTACCCATAGATTGAACACGATTAAGTCAGCAGACAAAATTGTGCTCATGAACAAAGGTGTGATTGCTGAAAGCGGAACCCACGAACAACTACTTGAACAAAATGGAAGATATAAGGTACTATTCGAACAACAGGGAGTTGCCGAAGGCCTTTAGTTAAATAAACGCTTGTCGTGAGTATTTATCCGTCATAAACTTATTAACATCTTGTCGGAAATTTGGTGTCAAACCATTCCAGCTGAAAAACAATTTTAGAATGTCATCATCTAACGATTGGTACTGCTTACAACGATTTTCAAGTGATTCCGAAACCAGGCGGATACGGTCCTCAGAACTAAATTTTTTCATAGAGAACCATTTAGGCAGCAATAGACGTTCACGATGCATAGCTGCCCTGACTGCTACTTCCTTCTCATCAATTTTGGCATCATTAACCTGTTGCGCAAAAATACTATGTAGATAAGGCATTAGCTTAAGATCTACACTCGAATGCCTTGTAATAATCTCTTTGCAATTATCCATTACCGAGGTATCATTTGCTTTCGCTCCTGATAGGGTAATTGGATTATGGGAAAGATTGGAGAATGGATTAATTAAAGGTGAAGAAAGCTCATAAATACGTTCAATACAAAGCAAAGAGGCTTGAATATGGCTTGAATTAATCAAAAGCTTGATTCTTGGCAAATTAGAAAGTGCACAATCGAACAGATCCTTATCAGAATAATCCGATAAAAGAAAATCAACTGTTTCTACGTTGGAATCTTGATTCATTACTATGTTTGTTGTCAATGACAACGCCGCTAATCTACGTGCAATTCCATTGCTCTCTCTTTTTAAAGTAGTTGATAGAAGACGATCAACGAAATCAGGCAGGTCTAAATTTGTAGACTGTAGCGACTGACCAATCTGAATCAGATTGGAATCCCCCGGTTTAGCTGCAAATTGTTTGTTATAAAAACGAAGAATGCCACTATTTAGACGCTGCAAAGGCTCGCGGTAATTCATCCAGATATCGAATCGTCCAGGCAAGAAACTATCAAGACCGAAAAATGTATGCCCACCCAAAATGACTGGGGATGGAGAAAAGGACTGTGTGAGGTTTCTTATTTGGCCAACTGTTAAAAGTGGGTCAGGATGGTTATCGTAATCATGGGGCCATCCAAAAATATTAAAAGGGTGACCAACTTTTAGATAACGGTTATGGAAATTACTGCTGAGGATTGAATTAATTGTGGTTCCAGCACAACGCCAGTTGTGAACAAAATGGACAGAGCACTTTGATGGCCAATTTGGATTATGTGCTAACACCAACCTTTAACAAAGATCAGCTATTCTACACCAGACCAGTGGATGTCAGCGCTATAAAAACAATGAACGATGTCAACACCAAGTTAGACGAGAGATAAAGGAGATCGGCGCAGAAAACGCAACAAGAGATCACGAGCGATACGGGTAGGAAAATGTATGGCTAGGGTTTGAAAAGACAAAAAAAACCCCCCCTTTGGAGGGGGGGGGGAATTTGAAAAGTGATTAGATCACTTAGCAAATCCGATTGTGTTGCCAGAGCGGATAAGGCTACCAAGACCAGCGGAGAGCTGATTGTCATCAGAGAGGCGTGCAACCAAGTCGGTTGTACCGCCCTGAACAAACAGATAACGGGTGGTGTTGTCTGTTGTGAAGACTGCGTAATCACCAGTGGTCGTGTAACCAGCGTTGATAGCACTGACACGTGCGGTGAGGTTGTCGTCAGCGTAACCACTGAAGACCACGAAACCGCCAGAAGCCGAAACCTGACCAACAGCACCTGCACCGGAAACACCAGTGGTAAGGCCCATGCTCACACTTACAAGAATCTGAGCAGAATCGAAGGTCGTACCAGCACTGACTGCAGCAGTGTTGAAGGTGAGGGTATCCATGGAAGACAGTGTGGACTGCTTCCAGGTGTCGTAAGCAAAGGTTGCAGAACCAGCACCAGCACCCACTGCACTCACAGTAATGGAGTCAGCACCTGCACCACCTTTGAGGGTGGAACCAACGACACCCGCAGATCCAGCAACGCGCTGTGCGTCGATGATGATGGTGTCATCACCGGCGCCGCCTTGAATGAAACCAGACTGGACTACACCAGCAGAGACAACCTGCAGGAGGATTGAATCATTACCAGCACCACCAGCGATGGTCGAAGCAGAGATGGTGTCAGCTTCAGCAGATTGGAAGAAGATCGTATCAGCGCCAGCTCCGGCATCGAAAACGTTCTTACCGTTGTCAGTGACGCCAGAAGCGACGATGGAGTCTTTACCTTCACCACCGTAAACACTGGTGGATGAAGCGATTCCAAGAGTCAAGTTGATCGTGTCAGCACCTGATCCGGCGTTGATCAACCCTTTCTCAGCATCAGTAGATGCATTGAAGTTGATGGAATCTGCGCCGTCGCCACCCTTAACAGTGTTGGAGTTGGCCGATACGGCGACGAAGGTGATGGTGTCGTTGCCAGCACCACCACCGATGAAACCCTTGTTGGCTTCGTTGGTTGCAGAGAAAGCGACGGAGTCGTTACCTGCGTTACCGACCAAACGGGCGGAAGTAGACGAATTAGCCGAAACTACCGCGAAAACACTGTCGTTACCGGCACCACCCTTGATCTCTGAACCGCTGAAGTGGCCAAAGTCACCAGCAGTATTGGCGCCTGAGTTGTAGGAGCCGAGAATGTCATTTCCGGCACCACCACGGACAGAAACCTTGTCGAACGTGGCGAGTTGGTCTCCGAGGTAGATGGAGTCGTTGCCCTTACCACCTGCGATCAAGGTTGAACGCAGGTTTTGAATACCGGTCCGCCCAAGAACTTGGACACCGGCGGATGCATGAGGTGTTGTTCCAGCCGAGAGAGTGACTGCGCCTGCTGTTTTGACACCGAATGCGATTGTGCCGGCAGATTCGTAAGCGCCGCTGTAGAGAGCGTTCAGGAAACCTGCGCTTTGGTTGCCAGCCGAATTGACCACAGTGGTTGCCGCTCCGGCAACAGTGATAGCTGTGGTCTGGTTGGCAAATGAGATGAGGTCGTCACCTTCTAGACCTTTAACGGTGGTGGAGGAGCCCACACCCGTGAAGTTGAAGACGGTGTCGTTTCCGGAGCCTCCTTTGAAGAGACTCCCCTCTTGGGTTACGTAAAACCGAAGATCAGCCATGAGAGGGCGGAAGAGAGCAAGAGCTTGCCGCTGGATTTTACCTGCTAAAGCACTCCGCGCCAAGGAGTTGACCAGATTGTCAAGAGACCACGACTCGAGACGCACAGTATGGTAGGAGAATCAGCAAGCGAATATCGCGAGAGCGCCAATCAATTATAATAAAAGGTTATACCGTGCCCTGCAATCAACAGAAATTTTAATAGCCAATGAACGATTTTAGTAATTTCAGTTGTTTTCGATAATCAAAATTTAGGGAAAAGGCGCGAGCATTTGCAGCCATTGTATCGACTGAGGATTGGTTGTTTAAGTGATCTTTAATATCATCGACTGATTTTTGCACATCTGTTGAATCAACCAAGAACGCATTTTTTTTATGCTTGAGAAACTCGGAAGTCATTGGTGTTTCGTTTGAAATAATAGAACAGCCAGAAGACATGGCCTCTAAAAGGCTCCAACTAGCAACAAAAGGCCTGCTGAAATAAAAATGTATCTGTGAATTACAAAGTAATTTCGAGTATTGCGAGATATCGAGACGATCGTAATGCCTGATGCGATCGGTTAAATTATGCTTTTCAAAATATTTGAGTGACTCCTCATATAGTGAGGTCTTTGAAGAAGTTGGCCTGTACACAGCTTTCGACTTTCCCACAATAGTCAAATTAATCGAAGTATATGCCTGCATGACAGGAGCTATTATTTTATAAAAATGGTTGTAACATCTCATGGGCTCAAGTGCTCGAGAGGTGTAGGTAATGTGTATAGGCTTGTTGATATCAAATGCTTGATTTAATGGCGCAAAAAGACTTGTATCAACACCTTCATGAATAATTTCCATACGTTTTTGGATGGATTTTGGAAATTGATGTCTCTGCCAATGGGTGGGTGACCAGACAAAATCAGCTTCGGCGATCTCAGAAGCCTGCGTCAAGTTGAGATAATGCTGTGATACTTTATCTATTAAACTGGAAGAAGGTGAGTATTCTGAAGCAGAATCGTATTTGGCCTCGACAGAATCCCAGTTGAACCACCACTCAGCGTATGCAAATGACCTCGTTTTGGGAAATACACTTTTTAAGAAACAACCAATTCCCCAACCAGAGTGGAATATAGTCAGATCTGGGTAAAAACCTGAGTCACGGAGCTTTTGGAACGCGGCTCGGAAAATTTCTGCATACTCTAATTTTTTCCCTAAACCCTTGTAAGGAATATTCCAGGAGTTATATGTATTTTTATCAGATGCACCAACCTTGTAGTGTTTTACTCCAGGAATTTTATTTCCATGAGATTCTAGACTTAAAAAGACAACATTATGATTGCAGGCTACAAGTGAGGGGAGTAGGAATTTGAATTGAGCCGGGTAGTTATTATGGAGAACTAAAATGTTCACTAGAACTTACATGCTCATGTTAGAATACCACGACCGATAGGGGAGAATAGTGGATCTGAGCCAAACGCTTCAGAAAGCGATGGATCATCACCAAAAAGGGGAGAATACAAAAGCCGTTGAACTTTATAAGAAATTTCTTTCAGATGGCGGCAAAGATAAGAGGGCTTATACAAATTTGGCAGCACTTCTAAGAAGCGAAGACAACCCGGAAGAAGCAATGCAAATCGCAAGGACAGGACTAAAAGAAACTGATGAGAATTCTCCGATCCTCTTAAATACACTAGGAAATTGCTTGCGTGATTTAAACAGGAACTGCGAGGCAATTACTGCATATAAAAAATCCTTGAAAAACCACGGTGACTACTTCGACCCGCAAATATCGATAGTCGGCATACTTTATGACATGGGGTTAAAGAAATTATCAGACCTCAGTCTAATGAAACTATTTAATCATTATGGTATGGATAAAAAGCAGATATTAAATCAAATCATTGCAAGGGAGGTTGACAATGCGAGCAATGAAAATAGGAAAATCAACCAATGCCTTGATATTATAATTGAGTATGCTGAAAAGCTAAAGTCCAATAAAGATAAAGTAGCACCTAATCACTGGTATATATTGTCTCAATTATGCTGCAGCAAGGAAAAACTTATTGAGGCCGAGAAATACTACGACAAAGGGGTGTTGCTCTCGCAAAAAATAATTGAAGCTGAATCAAATGAAGATTTAAAAAAGAAAATAAAGGAGATTTACACGATCGCTTCATGGAACTTCTCATGCCAACTTCTAAAGCACGGAAAAATGAAGCTTGGTTGGCAATTGTTTGATCATGGGCTGAATACACCAGCGGAAGGAGCCCAAAAATGGCAAAGAGCACTATTCAAGCCATTCAGCTCCGCCAAAGTCAAACCTTGGAGGGGTGAAGACCTTTCGAATAAAACTATATTACTGTTAGGAGAACAAGGGATTGGAGATACTATGGCATTTATGACACTTATTAGCCCAATAATCGATAAAGCTAAAAGAGTTCATATTATTGTACCTCAAAGGCTTCATGCCATATACAAACGTTCTCTCGTCAATTGTACTGTCTATTCAGACAAAGAAGTTCGCGATAAACCATTAAATGAGAATCTCTTTGATTATCAGTGCGCACTTGGATCAGTGCCACAATATCTATTTGAGGACTTGCAATCATTTAAGGACAGAAAGTTCCAGATCCTTGCTAACAGGGAGAACGCTAAATTGCTTAGAGAACAATACCGACGAAATGACAATCGTAAAATTATAGGCATTTCCTGGCAGGGTGGGGGCAGAAAAGATAGAATTAAAGATAAATCCATTGAATTAGGAAATTTACTTGTTACTCTAAAAAAATATAATGTAAGAATATTAAGCCTACAATATGGTGACGACAACAAAATCGTTAAGAAAGCGGCAGCAAGATTTGACGTTGACTTTTTAGATGATGTAAATATTGAGGCAACGAAAAATATGGATACTTGGTTGGACCAGGTTGAAGCTTGTGATGGTGTTGTGAGCATTGCCAACACTACTATCCATGGTGCTGGAAGCTTAAAAAAGCCAACACTGTGCCTCCTAGGTGCGAAATCAGACTGGAGATGGTTATCTGATAAGAATGAAAAATTTAGCTATTGGTATCCAAGTGTAGAAATCGCCTGGCAAGATGGGGAGTCGAAAGATTGGGGCCCTGCCTTAGCCAAGATTGACCCTTGGATTCAACAGATCATTCATGAGAGATGATACAATATAAGGATCATTAAGATAGATCATGCAACTTCTCGAAATTTTTGAGAAAGGAAATTTTTCAAAAGTAATTGAGAATTGGGATAAATTACAATTTCAAGCTTCACAAGATCCCGACTCTGCGTTCATTGTAGCAGCAGCATATTTCCGATTAGGAGATATGCAAAAAGCATGTGAAATATGTGAATTAATCGAGGGGCCGTTATCCAGCAATGCAAGTTTCCTTTCAATGTATGCAGCTGTGTTGAGAAGATTGAATCTTCTCACCAGGGCAGAAGATGTATTCAAACAAGCTTTGTCGATAGAACCGGAATCAAAGGAAATAAAAAATAATTATTCAAATCTCCTAATAGATCAAAAAAAATATGATCAAGCTATTGAGATTCTAAATAATATTTTAGCCAGCTTTCCCGAATACGAAGATGCAATTTTAAACCTAGAGAGATGTAAGTCTTTGATTAATGATCTTAATATTAAACGTTCAGAAAATGCCCAGGATAACTCCATTGCAAAAGTCTTTGGTGACCCATTACAGGAAGCCTTTAACCCTTCAGAAGTCAGTAGAGTCGGTGGAAAAATAGGCAACATAACTGCATCAGTACATGAGCTTCTTAAGACTGATAAGTCAGAAAATTTCGAAGAAGCGCAACTTGATATGATTAAACTAATTACTGAAATGATTAAAGAAAAACAATATTCAGAGGCTATTGAGATGCTAGGGAGTCTAAGGAAAAACAAAAACTGTGTACACGGACAAGTTTATAAATTAGCAAGCGACGCACTAATTGGACTTGAAAAATTTAAAGATGCAGAAATATTTGCATTGATGGCATTACATAACAATGAAGAACTAATACCTGTGTACATAAATTTGGCAAGCTTCTCCGCGATGCGTAAAGATCAGCTAATGGCTAAACATTGGATTATTGAAGCTGAAAAAATTGACAAGAATGATGAAAACTTGAATCAATGCAAAAAATTGTTGTTTCCTGCAGGCAAAGCTAGAGATGACGATGCTCCTTTCAGCCAATTCACATAGACTTAAATGACTGTTTTAAGTTACATGAATATTCGCCTATATACCTCAGGAGTGTAATTATAATGTAAAACACACTAATATCTTGCGAAATAAATTCTAGATAATTTGATTAAAACTATTATTTAAATACACTGAGTCTATCAATAGGATTATTGAAGCTTTATCAATGAAATCAAGCGGATGAAGAGATTCGAACTCTCGACCCTCTCCTTGGCAAGGAGATGCTCTACCACTGAGCTACATCCGCAAGTCAGA
>MDTD01059713.1_pt1 | contig 14448 bp, 9 predicted proteins | sample 811221 | NCBI WGS metagenome assembly MDTD01 (sample SAMN05326646, study PRJNA326480) | marine metagenome | isolation source: seawater | place: Pacific Ocean: South West | collected 2011
AATAGCGTTCTTCTCATAATTTACGACGTCTTTGTTCAAGATTTCGATTTTCCAGTCTTTTTCTAAATTCAGCTTGCCATTCATTAATAATTCAATAATTAATAATTGGAATCTAATTGTAGCAGAGGCTTTGTAAAAGGGGTTGTTTAATATAGTTTTTGACTGGTAATTATGTTTGTAATTATCAATTGATATAAAATTTTTGTCTTTTTTCCTTCTCTCAGTCTGTTGATCGGATACTTTTTTAATTCTTTCTTTTATTTGTTGTATTCCTTTTAAAAAGAATTCATTTTCTTCGTTTAAATCATTAGTTGAAATTCTAACCGTTGCAATTCCATGTTTTTTTGTGTGCCGATCTCTAATTATGTCTTTGTTGGTGTTTTTGGAATGTTGACTACCATCGATCTCAATAATTAAATAGGCTTGTGGTAGATAAAAATCTACTTGCTCTCCTTTGAATTCATCAACAGGAACTTTAGTTATATCTTCAATCAGAACTTCGGGGATAATAAGTTTTTGAATAAAAGAGTATTCTTTAAAATATTTAGGAATTAATTCTTCGTAAAATTTTTGAGCAGGAAAGTAATTCCCTTTAATATCACCTCTAATTATTCTTTCCCATTTTGTCTGTTTTTTAGAGATAAAAGCTATTGGATTCTTGAATTCATCCGATTTATGAATAGCACCTAACTTATCTTGAAGAAAAGAAGACATTAATGTAGGCTTACCTCTTTGTAAAATATTCTTAAGTATGCAAAGAGCTGGGTAGTAGTCGAAGTCTATTTTTTTGTCCGATAGATTTTGAATTACAAAATTATGATTACTGTTTGTGTAGTTTGCAGAAAACTTCTTCATTCAATGATCTTTTAACTCCACCGGAAATTGAATAATTATTCAAATTTAGTAATTATTTAACCATTTAACTTTTTCTATTCAAAAGAAAACAAGTAGCTATCTGTGGTTTGAATTTAATTTTTTAAAAAATGTCAGGAGCTTTATAAATTCAGTCTCGTCTGCTTAAAAAAGAATACCTAAACTATTCATAGTTAATCTTCTGTTATGATTAAAAGAGAAGTTGATAGTTTTCATTCACCATTCAGACCCTTGATTTTATTTTAGACTTAAATTTAAAAATACAGTTTAGCGATAACAATGGTAAGGTAAAGAATACTTCAACGGAAATTATTGTAAGAATATGGTTGCATTCAAAAGGTTTCATATTTAGACTACACGACATGTCACTTCCCGGAAGACAGGATATCTTTTTCAGAAAGTACACAACAATTATTGATGTATGTTGCTATTTCAGGCTTAGACACAAAAAACTACTACTATAAGGTAATTCCATAAACATGAATAGAGTAGTGGAAAGCTAAAAATTTAAGCGACTATGGAACACTTATGCATCAAAAAAATGATACATTAATTTAGATGTTTAAAAAAAGGTAGGCAATAATAATCAATAAACAAAAGTCAGCTCAATCCATGTTAACTTTTCAAGACTAACTTTTTTCTGACAAATTCACATCTTTTTGGAGAGTAGTGAGGAAGATGAATTTGGTTTTTCTTAGTAGAATTAAATAACTAAACACCTCAAATAGAACTATAACAAGTAAAGTTTCTATTGACTGTAAAATTAAAAGAACCTAATTTTGCCAACTTCAATTATAAATAATGAATATTTTTAAAAGAATATCTAAGATTATTGAAAGGTTAAATCTTTTTAAGCAAAAAAAGAGATCTAAGTCAATTGTACCAGAAAATGATATTCAATCTAAAATTTTAGAAATTGAGAAATCCCAAGAATCTGAAAGGAAATCAATAATATCTCAAAAAGATAAATCTGTTCATGAAAGAGTTCAAATACTTTCCGATAGTCAAGAGAAACTAATTGATGAAAAAGTTAAAATTCTTGAAACTTCAAATACTGACAAAAACTTCCAAAAGTTAAAGGAATTAAATAGAGAATTAGAAATATTAAAAACGAATTTTCTTTATCAGTTTCAGTTTAATTTTGAATTAAAAATAATAGAGCAAAAATTAATTAAGAGTATTTCTAAGGAATTAGTACCTAAAACTCTTTTTGACAATTCATTTAGGAATAAACAAAATCTCAAAATTGCAGCAATTGAAAATAGAGAAGCTGAAAAAGAAGAAATTAATAAATTAAAAAATGAGGTTGTTAATTTTTTACTTGTAAGAATTCACAATGAAAGAGAAGCTGCTCGTAAATTAAAAGAACGATTAGAAAGAGAACGAAAACTTGATGAGGAGTATTTAAAATATATTAATGCTTCATTTCAAGCAATTAAAACCCGTGATTTCACTCTTGCTAAATCAAAACTAAATCAAGCCTTAACTATTAAACCTGAAAATAAAAAGGAGATTATTGATTTACTCGAAAGTTTAGATTCAAAGCAAAGAGAATTTAAAAACAACATTTTAAGCTACAAATCTCTTTTTGATTTGGCAGAAAAATCATTTCATGACAGGGAATTTGAAAAAGCAATTGAATTTTATACAAAAGCAAAACAGTTAAATGTTGATAACCTCATTTGCATCAGGCGTATTTCTGATGCTCAAAATAAAATTTTAAAGCTTAAAAAGAGAGAAAAAGAAAAAAAAGAAAAAGAAAAACTGGAAAAAGAGCATCGAGAAAAGTTTAAATCTGATGCAAAGGAGATTGTGGCCTTTTATCAAGCAAATGGGATTTCAGAGTTTTATCATTATACAGATTCACGAAACTTAGACTCAATTATTCAAAATAATGGACTGTTTTCTTTGAGAGAAATGAGTAATCGTAATATATTTTATCATAAAGGAAGCGAAACCAGTGAGTTAGAAAATTATATTCGGCTATCTTATACCCAGAACCATCCATTACTGCATGTCTCCAAAAAAAAAGGAAGAATCAGGAAAGAGAAAACCTTCAAAATTAGTTTAAACGTTGCTGAGTTAAAGGAAACAAAATTTACTAATGTAAATGCTACAAGAACAAAAACATATCCAACCGTTAAGATGGGTGATGATTTAAACTTTATTGAAAACAATGTTAAAATCAATATTGTAAAAGCAAGGAATTACAGATATTTACCTCCCAATCAAAAGCCTTATTATCAAGCTGAAATAATGGTAAAAGATTATTTGCCATTAGAATATATCAAAAACCTAAATAATTAAATCAATTTAAAAATCAAATATGGAATTAGTCATAATTATAGGAATTATAATTTTACAATCTATTGTTTTCTACAAAGTTTATTCAAAGGTTAGCGTATTAAAAAAATTCTTCCCGTCAGTAAATCAACTCTCTATTAAAAATAGAGAGGTTGAATTTAATAAAGAGATTAAAGTAAATGTTGATTATATTAATTTAGAAACAAATACATCTATTGAATTTAAGGAAACGATTGATTCTACAAACTCTTATTTAGAAAATAATAAAGGAAGTGCGGCTGATTTCAATATAATTAAAGATATTACTGAAAGACATATAGAAACGATTGTTAATAGTATTAATAGTACAATTTCTGCTCCTTTGTTTTTAGGGTTAGCAGGAACTTTCTTTGGTATTATTTACGGATTAAGTTTCTTGGAGTTTAGTGATATGGATAATGGTGTTTCTGTAATTACGACAGAAAGCATTAGTTCCTTAATTGTTGGTGTTGTTACAGCAATGATTGCTAGTGCTGTTGGTCTTATATTAACATTGATCAACTCAGCTTGGTTATATAAAGACGCACTTTATATAAATGAAAAAGATAAAAATAACTTTTACGATTTTATTCAAAGTAAACTCCTGCCAAAATTATCTAAGGACGTATCAGACAGTTTAGGTACTTTAAAAAGTAATTTAGATCATTTCAATAATAAGTTCGGAGAAAATTTAATTCATTACAAGGATAGTTTCGGGATGCTAAATCAAAACTTGGTCTCTCAGAAGGATTTTTTGGAAGCAGTTCAAGAAGTAGGAGTAGTAAAGCTCTCCAATAAAATTGTTAAAACATTTGAATCTATTAATGACGCATCAAATCAGTTTGAAGATTTTAAAGGATATCAATCTTCTTTAAATAAAACAGTAAGTGCCTCTATTGGTGTATTGAAAGAGTATAATGATGTATCGGTGAAATTCGCGAACTTTAATAAAAATTTAGATTTAGTCACAGATCATATTGTTGAATCTTCTGATTTCTACCATCAATTTAAAGCTTTCCTTGAGAGTCATTTTTCTGAAGTTGAACAACGTAAAAACATTTTTACAAATTCTATTGGACAAATTGATGAAGTGTTAATGGCTAAACTTAAAGAACTTTCGGAAAAAACTCTTGAACAAAAGGATTTTTACAATGACCAATGGAGGACTACAGTTGATACTTTAAATAAGGATATTGTTGAGTTATTTGCAAAAATGACAGAATATGTACAAACAGAAGCTGAATCTTTAAAGAAATACATTTCAGCCGAAGAAGAAGGGTTAAATAAGATCTTTGAATCTAACAAAGAATTTTTTAAAGATTTTAGATATGTAGAGCAATTGTTCACAAAGTTTACGGCCTATGCAGAAGTCTCTAATACACATCAAAAAAATATTGAAAGTGGGATTAAGACTATAACTGAATTACTTTCTAATGATGCTAGTCTCATTAATGTAAATGCAAATTTGGTTGAAATAAAAATTGCGTTGGAAAACATAAACACAACTATTTCTAAGCAAAACTCAGATAAAAATGAGCAGAAATAACAAGGACTATTTCTGGATGAGCTATGCTGACTTAATGACAAGTTTGTTTTTTGTTATGTTGGTATTATTTGTTCTTGTAGTATCGATAATGCAATATAAATCTGCTGCTTTAAAAGACAATTCAACGAAACTTAATCAAAAAACAATAGATCTTGAACAAAAACTTAATGAGAATGAACTTGTTCAAAAACAGCTTGAAGTCTTAAATAAACAATTAAAAGCAGATGCTATAGATTTGGCTCGAATCAGATCAATTAATGAAACTTTAAAGGCTCTTGAAAAAGGAGGGAATTTTAAATACAATGCAATTTGTAAAAGATTTGAATTAAAACAACAGATCCTGTTCCCCACAAATAGTGCTGTAATTCCGAGTAACCAAAAAAAAATGTTACGAAGTGCTGGCCATCAACTAAAAGATTTGATTTCATTATTTAAATCTGAAAAAAATATTAAATTTCTTGTCGTTATTGAAGGTCGAGCAGCTAAACATGAAAAAGAAAGATTAAACTTAAAATATGCCAATAACGTCAAAGATTTAAGTTACAGTCGTTCCCTAGCCCTTTATAACTTATGGAAAAAGGCTGGTGTAAATTTAAATTCAATGAATTCAGAAGTAATGATATCCGGATCAGGATTTGATGGGTTATGTCGTTATTCAGGCTCTAAAGAAGGACTAAATAAACGTTTCATCATTCAAGTAATACCATATTTGATAAAATAAAAATTTAACTAAATAATAGTGATCAATGCAAATCAACTAAATTGATGAAAAAAAATAATAAGGACTATTTTTGGATTGGGTATTCAGACTTAATGACAAGTTTGTTTTTTATCATGTTGGTTCTTTTTGTTTTGGTAGTATCAATAATGCAATACCAACAAAATCAATTGAAATTGAAACTGGCTGAATATGAAAAAATAGAAGAGATTAAAAATGCCATTAACAATCTAAATCCTAAGTATTTTAAATACGATGCGATAAATAAAAGGCATGAATTGAGAGTTAATGTTTTGTTTAGTCCAGGTAGCCCAAAAATACCTAACGCAATTAAGCATGATCTTTATAAAGCGGGAAAAGAATTGAGTGAGATTATTAACAACCTTTCTGTTGCTGATAATAAAATTAAATACTTGGTAATCATTGAAGGTATGGCAGCAAGGTATAATGACCCAAGTCAAAAATGGAAGAATAGTGACCCGGATTACATTGAAAGAACATACAAGCTTAGTTATGATAGAGCTAAAGCGCTATTTCAATTTTGGCAATCCAAAGGAATTTTTTTTGATGAAAACGTTTTTGAAATTGTTTTGGCAGGAAGTGGATGGTATGGAGCGGGTAGGTATAAAGATGGAGAGGAAGGCAATAACAAAAGGTTTTTAATCCAAATCATTCCAAAAGTTGGTGAAATTAATCCTGCAAGTTATCTGCGTATTGAAAACAAACTTAGGTCCTTGCCTAAATTGATACCAAATAATGATAACGGAAAATTTGTTTTTACAGAAATAATCGTTTACCCTTCAAGTTCAACTGTAATTGCAAGTTATGAGGATGGTCATAATTGGGGCAGTTCAAAATACAAATATCATCTTAGTAAAGAAGGTGTTATTACCTTTAATTTAATTGATTCCTATGAAAATTAGATATAAAAACAGCATACTACTTTCTGCTATTGGAGATAGCTTGGGTTGGATTACTGAGTTTGAAAAATCATCAGAAGCCATTCAAAAAAAATATGGAGTTGCTAGAATTGAAAAGTTTTATGATTGGGAAAAATATGTAGGAGGAAGATTTAATGGTTATTTAGATGAAATTAAAAGTGGGTCTTATTCTGATGATACTCAACTTTTGCTTTCAGTTGCTAGGTCTATCCAAAAAAACGGGAGTATTGATAACCTTTATTTTTCTAAAACAGAATTACCTTCTTGGTTAAATTATGCACGAGGTGCTGGCAGAACAATTAAAAATGCAGCAAAAAAAATTGAGCGTAAATCTGCAGTTTGGAACAATAATTTCTTTACCTACAAGGTAGGACAAACCATATTGGATTACAGAGACAGTGGTGCAAATGGTGCAGCAATGAGAATTCTACCTATCGCATTAGCTAATCATAGGGATTTTGGTAAAATGAAAGAGTATATTTTTTCTAATAGCATTGTTACCCACGGACACCCCAGAGCTATTGTTGGAGCTATCCTTTATGGGTATGCTATTGATAAAATGTTAGAACAAAACTTAGAACAATTTAATTATAAGTTGTATTTAACTGAAATAGGGAAAGATGTTGAGCAAGTGTTTAACCCAAAGTTTATAACTAAACCTGAATTCAAAAGTTGGGTTTCCATATGGAATATAGGTCAAGACATTGACTTTATGACTGTTTATGAGCAAACTGTAAGAGAAGTCCTTAATTCCTTGAGAGATGTTTTCAAGTTTATTAGAGATGAAAAAAGCACAAAAGATTCATTACAAAGTTTTGGATGCTTTGCCTCTGCAACAAAAGGTTCAGGTATTTCAACTGTTATTGGTGGAATCTATTTAGCTATTAAACATTATCAGAATCCTCGAAAAGCGATATTAGAAGCTGTTAACTCTATTGGTGCCGATACAGATAGTGTTGCTGCATTTGCAGGAGGGCTCATTGGTTGTCTATATGAAATAGAACTAATATCAGACCAATGGAGTAATGTACAAGATAGAGATTATCTAATTAGTATTTCAAATAAACTTTATGATATTGCTAAAAAGGAATCACAAGAAGCCGATATACCACCCCCCTTTACAATAGGATTAAAGTCATTAAATGAAATTACATCAGATAGTTTTTTTGTAAATGAGGAAATAGAGTTTATCCCATTTGGAAAAGGAGTTGTTTCTTCAATTGACCGGCAGAAAACATTGACCAGTGGTAAATATAACTTAATTATTGATGTTGATTTTGAAATTGGACAAAGCTGTAAATTTTCCAAAATATTAGATATTGAAAAAAATAATGCTCAAAAGTATTTTGATTAGTGTCATTATATCTTAAAATAGTTCAATTCATTTAAGGTGTAAAAGATAATTTCCTTTTTTTAATACCGTTTACCTCAATACAATACTTATAGCATTCATTCACTCAAGTTTAACTGCATATTTATAGTTGGATTATTAATTAATGAAATCAAATTTTATTTTCATTTTACTTAAAATCTTGTTTTAAACTCTTAACCTAAATAATTACAGTATTTAATTTCAATTTAGGCGTTTGATATACCTATATGGTTCTAATTTTTTCAAAGTTTCTAATTTACTGTGACAATCATATTCATACTAACCTCCAAATTTCTTTTTTAATTGTTCAAGCTTTTCCTCATCAGATAGTTCTGGCAGTGAAAGCTTTGAATTTGTTTCGACAATATTATTAATATCTAGAAAGAACTCTAGAAAATGATTAAGCCTCGCTAAATCTTGGAAAGTAACAATTCCTTTTTCCGGATGGGCTGCCTTTTCGTTTCTGATTTTGTAAACTTTTGTCCAGTTTTTTTCACTTGATGAGTTTAAACCTAGCCTAAATAGCATTATTGAAGAAACTATGAAGTTTGTGTCAACCCTTCTATTGCTATAATTTGATTTACCAACAAGATATTTCCCTTTGTTAAATTTAATAGCTGAAACAGGCGGTTTTTTATCATTCAAAGGATCCTTAGCAAGGACTAAATATCTCTTCTTAGGCGTAACAACATAATGGTTAAATCCAGACTCATAAACCGACTCCAGTTTTATAAATTCCTCGATTAGTAAGAATAATTGTAGATAAGCAAAATTTCTATATTTATCCTTATCGAAAGATTTTTCTATCAATTCCCATGCAACTGAAAGAGCTCCTTTTATTTTTCCCTTGAAATCATCTTCGCAACAATTTGTTACAAACTCAATTTTTTCAAACAAGGAGTAAATATTTTTGAGTTCTTTTGCTTTTTCACTTGATTCAGCAATTTTTGACTTTAAATTTTCAACTGAAAATGAAGCATCAATTTCATAACTTTTCAGAACAAAGGAGTTTGCGCCATTCTTTAATATTGACTCATAAACAGATGTTTGATTTGAAGCCGTTGTTATTATAACTTGAATCCCTCGATTTATTTTCTTGATTTCTTTTAGAATTTTTATACCTGAATATTGATTTTTATTTTCTGTCGATTTTTCAAAATCTTCTACAATTAATCGCAAATCGAGCAAAACTAAATCAGGATTAAAATTAACTATACAATCTTTTGAATAATCAATAAGTTGCCTTTGAGATAGCTGGCTGTAATTTAATTTGAGAGACTTAAGGGTATATTTAGGATTAGAATCTATAAGCTTTTTATAAAAAAGATCCCAGCCTTTATTGTAATCATCGTCAATTAATAAAACTTTTGAACTAGATTCATTGGTTTCTTTTTTTTGTAAAAGATAGTTTTTGTTACTTTTTTTAAAAAATGAACTCTCTTTTAGGTATTTGAAGTATAAATTATCATTAACTGCTTTTGAAACATCATTTAACTCATCTTCAACATTAATACCCAAATATTTGGACCAGCTATATACAGTCCAAATATTGGCTATAGAGTGTGAATCTTCATAGTTCAAAGGAACATCTAGTTTTAACTTTGATAACTCTTTCGGTAAGTCTTGGATTTGTAATTCATCAATTTCTTTAATTCCTTCGGAAAGCATCGAGCTCTTTCTATGTGTAATTAATGTTGTGTTCTTCGTTTTTAAAATATTAAAATAGGGACTGTTGAATAAGTTGCTAACTGAAGTAAAGCTATAAATAATTATTTTTGTTGTTTGATTTAAGCTTTTTGTGCATCTAATATGTGTAGCTAATCGAAGCCCATTGAAATCAGATAAAACTGGACCAAAACTAATAGGTACATAAATAAGATTGTATTTATGTTCATTTAGCCAATCTTTAACTTTGTTTGACAAATCCGAATCGGATACTTTATTAAATATAGTTACCTCTTTTGCATCTTTAATAGGACTTTGGATCTTTCTTTTTTGAGGATGAATAAACAAAACATTTGAATTTTCAATTTCAATTTGTTTTTCATTTAAAACAATTTTATTGGATTCATCTAATGAGTCAGATAATTCTTTTTCAATTTCTGGAAATTCACCAAAAAGTAGGACTTCTAAAAGGGGAATATCTTTTTCAACCAGATGCTCTAAGTTTTGGTACATAGTCGCAACTGGCAAATAAGCTATATTTTCATTAATTGTTCTACTGCTTATACTCCCACTAAAAATAGCTAGTTTGAAATCATAATTTGATGAAGCATAGTTCTCTAATTTCATTCTTTTTTCAATAGCTTCATCTTTTAATTCAGTTCCATTCAAAAAAGATTCATGATAAATAACGGTATTATTTGGCCTGAAAACCTCATCACTTAATTCAACCAAATGGTCTAGGGTATAAATAGGGAAAATAATATCCTTAAAAATTTCAAATCGTTCAGTATTCCAAGAAAAATCAGTTGCTTGTCTATTTTTTTTATCATCTATTAAGTATATCATAACCTCTATTTTTTAAATTCTAAAAAGTGCTGAACTCCTTTGAAATTAGTATTCTCCTTTTTGCAGGTTCTTGGTTTTGAATCCCAAATATTAACATGTGCAACACCTTCATTACCAAAATCGGCCAAAAGATGTATGTTACAAACTCCATTTAGTTTATGAATTAACTTATTATATGTTTTACCTGTTCTTTGAATTGTATTCTCAATAGATTTTGAATAGGTGCTATTTAAATGATGGACAGAGAAAATAAGTCTGCTCTTTTGCTCAACGAAGGAAATTTCAATTATTGGTTTATTTTCAGAGTCATTATTTTCTAGTGCCAGTTTAATTAAATCGTAATATGCCTGAATAACCTTATCTATGTCAGTAAAAAATTCTATTCTTTCATTAAAGTTTTCTTCTTTAATGATGAATTCGATTTTATCATCCCAAGCATGCCTTTTATTTCTTTCAATTATTATTTTTTTTAGTGAATTGCTCCTTCGAAGGTGAAAAAGGTGTTTGAAATGTAAAACTAATTGTGTGAAGTTTTGAACAGGTTTACCTGTGATTTTTGAAGAAAATTCCGGGAATTCAAACCCTAGTTTTTCTTTCTCTCCAAGTATGTCCTCATTTAGGTTTGGAGGTAATCCTTTGTTTTCCATTTCTTCAGTCCATTCTCTTAGTTTTGGATGAGACCAATTCATTTCAATACCATCTGACGACCAGCCTTTTTTTAATGGTTTTCCCGAAAAATCTTCACCTTTTAAGTAACCACGAATCATGTTTTTTATAGATTGAGGAGCAGGTTTTTTTTCAAACTCAGAGAATGTTTTCAAAATTAAATCGAGATGCTTTTCAAAATTATAATCTTCCGATTTACAAAGATTATTTAACAATGCTATTTCATCACTATCAATATCATGACAAGTGAGCTTAAGAACTTCGTTTTGATTGTAATCGAATAAAAACTTATATAAATGTTTAGGATTGAAATAATTGGGTAATTTTTTATCTGAAGCAGTCGATGGGGCGCTCTGTTTCTTTATTTTTCCATTTAACATTTCAAGAGTAACCGGAACTAAACCTTCAGGAGGTTCAGGATGATTATCTTGTCCGTCATATCCAGGGGGTTCTGGTGGGGTTGAGTGTTTTTTTTGAGAATTTGATAAATTCCGATTGAATTTATCATCGTCTGACTTATTTTGTTTTTTTAAATTCGGTTTTGTTTTACTCTCTAATTTCCTAACTCTTTCCTCTAAAGCTATACCTAACTCTTTATCTTTTTTAATTTCCTCAGCTGTAAGTTTTAGCACCTTCTCGCGCTGAGAGGTGGACAATTTTTTATTTGTCAGCAAGTCTTGTATAAAATCATATTTGTTTTTACCCATACCTAAGATTCATTTCCGTAATAGATTTTAATTGCTGTTTCAATTCCATGTTCTTTCCATGCAGTTATTGCTTTAGATTCTTTATTCTCAATACCAGCGACCTTTTCATACCTTTCCTGAAGTTTTAAATACGTACTATTTTCTTCTCCTTTAACCATTTTAAGAAAAAGTAATTTTCCGTGAAGAACGTTCACTAGCTTTGAATCATGTTTCTTTACATGCCCTTTATCAGAGACATATCTTTCTTTAAATAGCTCTTGAGCCTTTTCCGCTCCATCTTTTTCCCAAATATGCAACCAGGATCTTATTTCTTTCACATACTTTCTTGAAGTATTTACTTTATTGTTAACCGTTAAGCCTGTAACAACCTGTTTGAATCCGGCCTTTTGAAGACGCGTTTTTTTAGGATTAATGCGTAGCTTTTGATCCTCAATTATCCTTGATAATTCATCCAAAAACTCTTTTTTACAATAAACATTATGGTCTGATGAAAACGTAATGTCATCAGCATATCTAGAATACGATAAATTAAATCGCTTTGCCAAACCATTCAGCCTTCTATCCAACGTAATACACAAATGATTAGAAAGAGTAGGGGATACCGGACTTCCTTGAGGAAGAGAAAAAACTTTTTCACCCTCTTTTCCACCTTCATTTTCAACTAAATTTGTGCATAAACAAGCCAACATGAAAGCCAACGGCTCTTTATCTCCTTTTAAGTTGAAAGGAGCCCTCATGAAACCAAGTTTAACCATGTTTCTATCAAAGGAAGGAAAGAAATTTTCTAAATCAATATTGTACACGTAATTTTTGCATACATGATTTTGAGCATTGGTTGCTATGCTTTTGTTTAATACAAATCCATTTGCAGCATAGTGGGGCTCAATAATGCATTGAAGGATGTAATTAAATACTTTTAATATATTTTTTAAAGCCTTAACAGGCGCATCAATTTTGCGCTTCCCACCAGTTTTTTTAGGAATATAAAATGTTTTGTACCTAAGCTGGTTTACATTTAAATTGGAATAGTAAGTTAAGTGCTTCAGCTCAATTTTCTTTGCGTTGTCACCAAATATATGTTCCGCAGCCAAATTAAAAACCTCTAGCAAACCTCCTTTATTCTCAATTTTCGAGAATAAATGTTGTATTGCTTCAATATTTTCCTTTTTTGACTTCATAACTTATGTGTTTAAGTTAATTGAAAGCCTACTAATATTCTTTTTGTATAAATTATCAAAAAAATTAACAAGTCAATTCGATCTTTAATATCAAAAAATCATCAAAAAATTTAATCTTTAATAATATTTATCAATCCATTAATGAATAACATTTATCCTGGCGAACCAGGCTATGATGCCGATCCAGCATCCCAAATTCAATATCTTAAGTAGACTTTCAAAGAACTAAAACAAAACTATCGTAAAACTATGCATTTTTTGTGCATAGTATTTATTTATAAAGAGTGAGCATTTTTTCAGCTTCTTTCTTCATTTCTTCCCTTAATGATGCAGGTTCTAAAACCTCAACATCACCACCAAAACTATAAAGCATCTGCTTCAGCTCACGGTTAACTTTAACTTTTAGCAATACAATTCCCTCAGGCTCATTCTTAGGTATCACCTGAGAAAAATGCAAAGGCTTCGTAACAACATAAGGATAACGATTAGGAGCAAAGTTTAATTTAATTGTTTCCACAGAAACTTTTTCATCATTACTAACTCCAACAAAATCATCAAAATATTCATTCCAATTATTATCACTTTCCACATACTTTTCTTTGGAAGATGAAATTTTCTCAATCCTGTCTAAAGCCAAATTATCAAATTCGAAATCACTTTCTTTGTTTAACCCAAAAAGGAAATAACGATTATTATATCCCTTAATATGATACGGATGTAATTTAACAATGATTTTCGGTTTGTTGAATGGTTTATATTCAATTTCCAAAACTAATTTATCTTGAATAGCTTTTCTCAACCTACCAATGTGGCTGTATCCTTTGTAATCTATATTATCCCCGTATGAAATAAAGTTCTTGTTAAGATCCTTAACCCCCAATTTATCCTCCATAACAGGTACAATTTCATCCAGCATCTCAAATCCTGGTCTACCTCTGAATGAACTCAAAAATCGAACAGCTTCACCCATTATTTCTGCCTCACCGGAATTAATTCCTTTGTTGGATATTGAGAAATCTTTTTCGGTATATCGGTAAAGATGAAGTTTTCCATCACGATAATGTTCAATAGGGGCAGAGTGTCCTTTTTCATCCTTCATAAAAGCAATGTCAGCTCTAAGCTGTCGAATCTCTATACCTTGAGTTCCATTGTAATCATTCAAGGCATTATTTACAGCTTTATGAATATCCTCAATATTCCAAGTTCTTTTATTATTGGAAAGGCACTCATCAATTGCGCGATATCGTATTGAAGCATGTTTATTTAAACTCATGGTGTGAATATATGCACGAAATAATTAAAAATAAAGTAATATCAGGCAATAATATTTTTGTGTGCGAATAGGTTGCGCATTAATTTAAAAATTGATGGGTTTTTTTAGTTTTTGAAAGAATCTTTGAAAGGCGATTAACTTTATGATTGTGTACCACGATCATATTTATTTATTCTGCATTAAATAGAACTGTTTTACTTCGGTTCTTAATGGATTTTCTATATTTATTAATTACTATACATAAAGTTCCTGAGGAATGAATAAAGATGAATTAATACAACAGCTGGCTAAAGAAATTAAGACTCACAGAATACTGGAAAAGGATGATTATTGCATTACTC
>MDTD01050934.1_pt1 | contig 14447 bp, 15 predicted proteins | sample 811221 | NCBI WGS metagenome assembly MDTD01 (sample SAMN05326646, study PRJNA326480) | marine metagenome | isolation source: seawater | place: Pacific Ocean: South West | collected 2011
ACATTGAACTCACACTAAACTGGCCTTGCATTATCATCCCTTCTCATTGCCTTGTACACGGACCAAATCAGCACGATCAGTCGCGATAAGGTCAACTACATCAGTGGGGCTGAGCGTGGTGCAGAACTCGCCATGAAGATTCGCAACCGTCATATCATGAACCAACTCGGCGTCACGGTCGACACCATCCGGTCCGACACGGTTTGTCGTGGCGCACCCCTCAGCAACAAGATAGGTGTCATAGCCCATATTCCCAGCCATCCGAACAGTTGTCTCCACACACATATTGGTAAAAAACCCAACAACAACAAGACGCGAAATCTCTCGAGCTTTGAAGTCTTCATGGAGAGAGGTCCCCACAAAGCCGCTATTGACGTTTTTTACGACAGAAATATCCTCATCGGCTATAGAAAAACCCGGCTTCAAATCACCCGACGGGAGACTGAGCTTTAACGGTGACGTGTCCTCAATCGAATCATGGCGAGTAAAGGCAACAGGCAGCGCATGGTCGCGCCACGTTGATAACAAGGACAGCATGACAGCTTCAGCATCAGGATTGTTTCTTCTACCATTCACCCCACCCCAATGAGATAGATCATCAACACCTACCTGAACATCAATTAATAGTAGGGCCGTATCAGAGCTAAAGCGGTGAATCATTCTCGGAGAATAACAGTCAAATGACAGGCGTCAAAGCAATAGAGCCCTTTTCGAATTAAACAATTGGCGAATCTTCATCTAAAATCCAAATCGACGAGAGGAACAAAAATGTCTGATCTGCTGAAAGAAATGCAAGACCGTCAAGAAATCATTGACCTTACAATCGCGTATGCGTGGCTTCTTGACCACGGACCAAGAGAAAGACTCGATACGGTCTTTACCGAAGACGCCGTCTGTGACTACATGAGCGTCGTCGTCGAGGGACTTCCCGCCATCATCGAGAAGGTAACAAACGCGCTCGGGCCTCTAGACGCATCTCAACATATTGTCAGCAATCAACAAGTCACCATCGATGGCGATACAGCCACATGCCGGTGCTATCTTCACGCCCAGCACACGCTGCGCGGAACCGAAGGCGGCGATAACTTCGTCATTGCTGGAAGATATGACGATGAATTGATCAGGACCGACGACGGTTGGAGGATCACCTTCCGGAAACTTTCAAGGGACTGGGTTGAAGGGAATCCCGGAATTCGCCAGCCATCATGAGGTTTGCTATCAGCACATCCCCTCAGAGATGCTCATGGGACTGGCTTCTCGAGGTCTGGAAACGCGCTGATGAAATTGAAATCTACGAATCCGGATGGACGTTTGATCACTTCTACCCGCTCTTCGGAGACTCAACCGAAGACTGCCTTGAAGGCTGGATCACCTTAACGGCGCTTCTTCAGGAAACCAGCAGGATACGAGGAGGGGTCCTCGTAACCGGCATGCTGTACCGCCACCCAGCCCTGTTAGCAAATATGGCCTCCACCCTCGACATTACGTCGGGCGGGCGATTAGAACTCGGAGTCGGCGCAGGCTGGAACGAAGAAGAATGCGAAGCCTACGGTTTCAACCTGGGAACGATGGAAGACCGCTTCGACCGCTTCGAAGAAGGACTAGAAGTCATACAGCTACTTCTCACCCAAGAACGATCAGACTTTACCGGTAACTGGTACACACTCAAAAACGCAATGAATAACCCGAAAGGCCCTCAAAACCCGCTGCCAATATGCATAGGCGGCGCAGGGCTGAGAAGAACCATACCCGCTGTCGCAAAATACGCCCAGCACTGGAATTACGGATCCCAAACAATGTCCCTACACGACTTTCAAAAAAGACATAAAGTTTTTCTTCAAGCGTGCGATGATATAGGTCGAGACCCTAACGAGATAACAATCTCTACTCTCCTCCAGTATTCTGGCGACATCACAGCAACAATAAACCAAGCTGCAGAATTTGAAGATGCAGGCGTGAACCTAGGGATAGTTTCGATCCCTAAAAACGAAGACCCATCCGTGGTAGAAAAGATCGCCGAGGGGCTAGCGACGCTATAACTTATTGCAGGAATTCTCTGGTTCCGATAGCGCAATTCACCAATTTCTCGTGAATAATGAAGACATGATAGATATTGAAACCTTTACCGCCCAAGCAAAAGAATGGCTTGACAACAACGCTGAACCTAGGACGACAAACGACCACGGGCAACGCGAAATGGCATGGGGGGAAGGAGAATTCTCCGTCTCTGTCTTCCACAACTTAACCTTCGAAGAAGAAAAAGCCGTCATCGATGGAGCAGTTGGATGGACGAGAAAAAAAGCTGAAGTCGGATATCACAAAATAACGTGGGAACCTGAATACGGAGGAATGGGCCTATCCAAAGAACACGAAAAAGCCTTCCACCAACTCGAAGCGAAATACATAACGCCCGATGGCCACGAAACACATAGTGTCACAACGCACCTTATGGCACCATCAATCAAACTCCTCGGCACCGAACAACAAAAGAAAGACTGGGTCGCCAGTTGGGCGGCAGCCGAAGAACTTTGCTGCCAACTCTTTTCCGAACCAGGAGCGGGATCAGACTTAGCGAACGTATCAACCAAAGCTGACCGAGACGGAGACGAATGGATCCTTAACGGGCAGAAAGTCTGGAGCTCCGGAGCTCAATTCTCACCTTGGGGTATGGCGGTGTGTAGGACAAATACCGACATACCCAAACACAAAGGCATCACGGTCTTCATCGTTCCGATGGACGCCCCGGGCTTAGAAGTCCGACAAATCAGACAAATGAGCGGAGGAACCTCCTTCAACGAAGTGTTCTTCACAGATGTGCGTGTTCCAGACGCCTACCGCGTAGGAGATATCGGAGAGGGATGGAAAGTGGCTCTCACAGTTCTCGGTTTTGAAAGGGGAAGCAGCAATGGAAGCTCTCGCGTCGGCGGAAACTGGGCCCAGGCTAAAGGACTCGCCCAGCACCTTGGCGTTACCTCAGACCCTGTCGTCCGCGATGATCTCGCCCGTCTGTACTCTCAGTACCGCATCATGGCATTAAACAACCAACGGGTTGCAGCACAAACCAAAGCCGGTCAAGCACCAGGCCCTGAAGGTTCAATCTCAAAAATGATTTGGGTTAAATCCATGAACCTCATGAGTGATGTCATTACCAAAATACTCGGTCCTCGTATAACCGCTGATACAGGAGAATGGGGAACATATGAATGGAACGAGCATCTTCTCGGAGCGCCCGGCTATCGAATAGCTGGCGGATCCGATGAGATCCAAAGAAATATTGTCGGAGAGCGTGTGCTGGGACTTCCAGGCGAACCGAGAACCGATAAAAATGTTCCCTTCAAAGACATCCCCAAGTAGGCACTTTGCCCGAACACCTGCGTTTCACTAAGGTAAGGGAATGGAAAAAGAAGTAACCGTCTCAAAAGAAATAGCAGCAACCCCAGAGCAAGTATGGGACCTAGTAACCGACCTTCCCTCTATGGGGCGGTGGTCTCCAGAAAACGATGGCGGTGATTGGATTAGAGGAGCTACGGGCCCAGCACTGGGAGCAAAATTTAAAGGCAAGAACAGTTGGGAAGGAAAATCGTGGAAGGCCCCCGTTACTATTACCGAATTCGAAGCGCCGAATAGATTCGCATTCGAGATGAGGATTCCACTCATTGGGGGATCAGACTGGAGCTTTGACATAGAATCAACTGACAGTGGCTGCAAAGTCACACAGACATGGATTGACCAAAGAACCAAAGCTCTTGAAGTAATCGGGGGAAAGGTAAGCGGAGTTCCTGACCGCGCTTCGCACACACGCATGTCAATGCAGACCACCCTTGACAATCTCGCTAACGAGCTCGAATCCTAAGGAAGCTCAAACTTCTAACTTCAACCCTAGAAGCTTGTCAATATGCTTTGCCCAGTCGACTGCTGATGGGCGCTCTTTAGATATCAAACTGGCAAGATTCTTCACTTCCGGATGACCGCCCCCAACAACAGCGACTTGAGTTGAGGTTCGTGGACTGCCATGCGAGCCGTGCAGGTCATCTAACCAAGGGCCAAAAACGTGCCCCCTCTTACCCCAAACCAATGTATGACGATCATCAAGAATAGAAGCACCCTCCACTTCGTCGATGCTTGTCAACGTAGCTACATCAGGGCCATCGAGAACAACAGCGCACGTCCCTTCGTTCTCAACAACACCAGAAAAACCCTTATCTGAGAGAACCTTGGCGAGATCAAACCCGTATTCAATAACCTCTTCTTGGTCGTGGTCACTCACGACAATCATGATCGTTTCATCCCATCTCGGTTTGCAACGCTCTACTAGTTGCCCAAATGAGGCGTCAGTCTGGCGAATTCTTTCTCTCGTCTCCATCGAGTCAGGCCCGAACAAATGACAGACAGTGTCCGGTTCATTGAAGTGAACAAACCCAAAATCGGACTCCAACAGGCCAGTGGAATCCACGGCATCAAGGACTGAAGTATCAGCGGCATACCGAAATTCATCAAGCTCAACGTCTTGTCTTTCACCATCAGGAGGCCAACAAACGTCTGCCTCATTAGCCCCCATCACTCCGACAAGTTTGTGGTCACCAACAACGACTGCACTCGATACCCCGGATCGATCAGCAGCTAGGAACAAGGTGTCGCCCTGCGGTCCGATTTTTGAGGAAATGACGAATTGTGAACCATCCCATACCCGATTGACGAAGATCCCATGCGATGACGGGTCTCTACCCGTAACAAAAGACGCGTGATTAGGGTATGTGGCAGTCGATAAAACAGCCCTCCCACCTGACGGATTCCAACCACCACTCTTCACTAATGCCCATAGATTTGGAGTCCATTCTTCGCTCACCCAATGGTTAGGTAACGCATCAATAACAACAAAAATAACCCTCACGCAATAGATAGTAGGCAAGGGACTCCCTCAGTACTAACTAGCTTTCGGAAGAATCGTCGTTGGAGGGAAACATTTCCCGTAAACGGACTTTCGCAGTTTCGACATGCGAAGTAAAAACAGCTTGAAGGGGAACCGACCAGAAACCGCCAGAGTACGAAACAACCATCTGCACGGAACACCCCATGTCACCTTTCTCACTTATGGTGACATGAAGGTCCCAATCAGAATGATCTTTTGAATCGGTTTCCTTGCGGGAGAACCGGATTAATTTCGGAAAATCCTCTTCAACACGCACCATGCGAAGTTTCTTCAATCTAGCGAAAGGACCTACTTGCGCTCGAAGCGTAACTATCCAACACGTGTCGCCGGTGTCAATATCGACCGTGTCGATAAAGCCAAGCCAGTTCTTATAGTTTGCAAGGTCCGCAAGTGCAATGTAAATCTGTTCAGACGACCCATTGAGATCCACCTCAATTACCTGCCTCACAAAAATCCCTTCCAGCCTTTGAAATCTTTCCTCTTATCTCAGAGGATGCGACATCGGGTGTTAACTCCTTTATCCTAACAATGTGAAAGCAATAACTGCCCAGATCGATCTTGGAATTGATCCCACCGCCATCGGGGCAAGAGGTACCCTCTGGAAGGACACTGAAACTACCCTTGCCGGAGTAGGGGAAGCAGTAAGAATTCCGATCGATCGGGCTGGCGGGGGAGAAGCAGCCCAAAAAGCCCAAGAGCACCTATCCAGTATTATTTCATCTTCAAAAGAAGATCAGATATCTGGCTGCGACCTTGTAGCTTTTGCAGCATTTCCCTTTGACCCCACATTGCCAGGAGAACTGATTATTCCAAGAATCCTTTTGCGCTCATTACCTAATGAAGAACTATCAATAACGGCAATCAGCGAAGAAGGTCTATCTCTAGAAGAAGCTACTGAAGAGATCATTTCACAAGCCAATCAACCAGATTTATTGAAGCCGACTCGAGCTGACATCAAATCTCTCATCCCCCCCGATGTATGGAGAGATGAACTCGCCACCGATGTAATCAACCGGATTCAAAATGGCAAGCTAGAAAAAATGGTTCTCGCAAGAGAGATTCAAATTACAAGCGATACCGACATAAATGTAGCGCAGGTAGTTCACAATCTCGCTAAAACAAACCCCAATGCAATGATCTTTTCCGTCGACAAATTTATCGGAGCGTCACCCGAACTTCTTGTTTCGCGAAAAGACAATGTGGTTCAAGCAAACCCGCTCGCTGGAACCGCAATACGACTCACTGATGAAAAGGAAGATAAAAAATCGATGGATTTCCTTCTCGAATCAGTCAAGGACCAGTATGAACACCAAATAACCATTGAATGGCTTTTAAATGAACTACTCCCATTCTGCTCATACATCGACGCAGATCCAGAGCCTCGGATTGTTTCCCTACCTAACGTTCACCATCTCGCCACTAAAGTTCACGGACGCCTATCTGCCCCATCAGCTTCAGTGCTGGAGCTCGTATCTGCCCTTCATCCAACTCCCGCTGTTGCAGGAAAACCCCAAGCTGAAGCTATTAACCTAATCACAGAGATCGAAAAAGACAGCCGTGGAAAATATGCGGGGCCCGTCGGATGGGTAGACGCCGATGGAAATGGAGCCTTTGCCGTCGGGATCCGTTCAGCACAAATAAGCGGGAAAGAAGCCAATCTTTTCGCAGGAGTAGGAATCGTTGCAGACAGTGACCCCCAGTCAGAGTTGGACGAAACCGATGGGAAGTTTCTCACAATGCAACAAGCAATAATGTCAACAATTAGATAGATCCTAAAGGTGCCTTTCAGATTGCTGTTTTCCGCCAGCAGTGTAAGACTCATAGAATTGCCGTGAAGACAGGAGAAAACATGGAACTTGGACTTGCAGGAAAGCGGGTAGCCATCACAGGAGGATCGCGCGGAATCGGAAGAGCGATAGCCACCAAAATGCTAGAGGAAGGCGCATCAGTAGCAATTTGCGCACGCGGGCAAGAAGGCGTAGATGAAGCCCTTGCGGAACTTCAGGGTAAAGGAACCGTAATCGGTCAAGCCGTTGACGTCGGAAATGGCGATGAATTAGAAACTTGGCTACATAACTCTGCTGAAGAACTCGGCGGGCTCGACATACTCATAAACAACGCATCCGGCGGCGGCGGCGGCCAAACTGATGAAAAATTCGACGCCAATTACAACGTAGACCTCATGGGACTCGTCCGCGGCGTCCGAGCAACCGAAGATTTACTCGCAGCATCAGGTGAAGGAGCCGTTCTCACCATCAGCTCAACTGCTGCGCTTGAACACTTCGGCCCCGGACCAACCAGTTACAGCGCATTAAAAGCAGCAGCCACTGTCTACGCAGCAGGACTAGCACAAACACTCGCTAGGAAAGGCATCAGGGTCAACACCATCGCCCCAGGGCCTATCTTCTTCGAAAATGGACCATGGGATAAGATCAAGTCCGGCATGCCAGAATTCTATGAAGCAACAGTCGCCGACCAGCCATCGGGCAGGATGGGCAGTGCCGAAGAGGTAGCAAACGTAGCTGCATTCCTATGCAGCCCAGCAGCTTCTTGGGTAACTGGAGCAAACATCGTTGTGGACGGCGGATACACCAAACGCATCGAATTTTAGGAGGAATTTATGTCTGGAGAAAACCCCGAAAGAGTAGATGCATATCTAGTTGCCGGCGGCCGATACCACGACATTGACTACGCACGGCTTGAACTCCTAAAACTCTTGTCAGAACATCCGCACGTCAAACTAAAAGTAGCGTCGGACTATGAAGACGTCGACTCAATAGCAGCATCACAGTTCCTCGTTTCCTACACCTGCGATATCCGGCCATCCGAACAGGCCCAGATAGCCATCAGAGACTGGGTAAACGAAGGAGGACGATGGCTAGCATTGCATGGGACAAATTCAGCTCTGGATTTAAATCCACCGAATCCAGTATCTACCCCGCGTTGCTTCCCTGTATGGGCTGAACTTCTAGGAACACAATTTATTTCCCACCCTCCAATACAGCCATTCCCTGTGGAACTCGCTGACCCAGACCACTGGTTGGTAGAAGGAATCGAGCCCTTTGAGACCGATGACGAACTCTACCTTTGCGAATACCATAACCGTGACACGCTTCACCCACTCCTGAAAACAGAATGGCTCGGCGAAACACCAGGATTTGAAGAATCTGACTGGCAGAATTGTGACCCCGCCCACCTGATCATGTACCTCAAATCTCATGGGGAAGGCGAAATCCTCTATAACAATCTTGGACACTGCCGGGGCCACTGGGATATGACCAACCTCGGAGTAAAGTACTACCCGAATGTAGAGAGATGCTCCTGGGAAATACCGCAATACCACGAATTATTGCGGAGAGGGATACGATGGGCCCTAGGACAACAAAGCTAATTCAACCTAAAGAGAATTAGCAGGATCATTTCTCGATAAGTACAATAACCTAAATCCTAAAAATCTGATTGGAGCACTAAAACCAATGGCGACGAAACAGCAAAGCAAGATTTCGAAAGCAGTGCTCCTTGACCTGCATCGACGCATGGTGCGCATACGCCTCCTTGAGGAATCTGCAGGGCGCCTTGCTTCGGAAGCAAAGATTCCAGGTTTTATCCACCTCTATGTGGGTGAGGAAGCCGTTGCAGTAGGCGGATGCGTGGCACTTAACAAAGACGACCAAATCACTTCAACTCATCGAGGCCATGGGCACCTGGTCGCTAAGGGCGGCCAATTCAAACCCATGATGGCAGAATTTATGGGACGAGCAACTGGCTATTGCAAAGGAAAAGGCGGATCAATGCATATTTCCGACCTTGACCTAGGAATGCTCGGAGCAAATGGCATTGTTGGTGCCGGAGTCCCGCATGCTGTCGGAGCAGCATTCGCAAACAAATACAGGAAAAATAACCTCGTAACAATGGCATTCTTCGGAGATGGATCCACCAACATTGGAGCTTTCCACGAAGCAGCAAATATGGCCTGCGCACTCCACCTTCCAGTGATCTTTATGTGCGAAAACAACGAATATGCCGAATACACCGCACGTGACCGTGTGATGGCAATCACAGATGTAGCCGATAGGGCCGTGGCATACGGCATGCCTGGTGTCATCGTTGATGGAATGGATGTTGTAGCGGTCTACGAAGCTGCAAAAGCAGCCGTTGAACGAGCCCGAAATGGTGATGGTCCTTCAATGATCGAATGCAAAACGTACAGGTTCTACAATCACGCTGGAGTATCAGCATTCGGAACCCCATATAGAACTGACGAAGAAGTTAGAGAATGGATGGAACGAGACCCGATAAAGCTTTTCGAAGCGCAGCTAGAACTAGCGAAAGTACTTAGCGCTGAAGAAGCTCAGGCAGTCCATGACGAAATTCAGGCAGAAGTTGATGAGGCAATAGAATACGCAGAAGCCAGCCCCATGCCCGACCCAGCCACGGACATGCTAACCGATGTGTACACGGAGGTCTCATAATATGACGGCGACAGAAACAGAAGAGCGAATTATTCGCTATAACAACGCGTTTAACGAAACACTTCGCGAACTTCTCCTAGATGATCCAGATATATTCATTGCTGGGGAAGATGTTGGCCGATACGGAGGCGTTTTCCAATCCTTCGCAGGCCTCAACGAAGAATTCGGAGATGAACGTGTCGTTGACACCCCTATAGCTGAACAGGCAATAATTGGACTTGGTATCGGAGCAGCAGCTGTAGGCCTCCGTCCCATAGTTGATCTAATGTTCATGGACTTCGTAATGGTGGCAATGGACCAAATTGCAAACCAAGCAGCAAAAATGAAATACATGTACGGAGGAAAGGCAACCTTGCCCCTAACTATAACGACAACCGGCGGGGCAGGACTTGGAGCTGCCGCACAGCACAGTCAAAGCCTCGAAGCCTGGCTGATTCATGTTCCCGGATTGAAAGTCGTTTATCCCTCAAATCCCTACGACGTCAAAGGCCTCTTAGTTTCCTGTGTGCGAGATGACAACCCAACAATCTTCACCCTCCATAAGAAGATGCTCGGAAGTAAAGGTCACGTACCAGAAGGGCTCTATGAAATACCACTTGGAGAGGCAAATATAGTTCGTGAAGGAACCGACGCGACGGTTGTCGCTATCGGAATGATGGTTGGAGAAGCCCAGAAAGCTGCAGAAATACTCGCTGAAGAGGGCATTAGCATTGAAATCATTGATCCACGGACGCTGCTCCCATTTGACACTGACACTGTTGTCCAATCAGCAAAAAAAACCAACCGGATAGTCATAGTTCATGAAGCAGTTCGCAACGGAGGCATCGGTGCTGAAATAGCCGCCCAGATTCAAGAAGAAGCATTTGACTATCTCGATGCCCCAATTGCAAGAGTAGCTGCCCCATTTTCCCCAGTTCCCTTTAGCCCTGCACTTGAGAATTTCTACGTTCCAAACGCAGAGAGCATTGCTGAAGGGGTTCGAGGCGTTCTATACCGAAACGCTTGAGTTAGAGAGCTGTATGACAACGGTCGGCATAATTGCTAGCCCATCAGCTGGTAAAGACTTACGAAGACTTGTAGCCAACGCTGGGTCGGTTGGCGACGTAGATAAAATATCTTTTATTCGACGAGCTGCCTCTGGAGCCATAGAAGGAGGAGCTACCAGGCTGCTATACCTCGATGATACGCGCCACCTAGTTGAACGAGCCTTAGAAGGCCTTGTCTCACAGCATCAAAAACACGTTGATGTCGAACGTATAGATGTGCCCACCTTAGGAAGCAGCCGTGACTCTGTTCGGGCCGCCGAGGAGCTTTCTAAACAGGAAGTTCCAGCCATTCTCGTTTTTGGAGGTGATGGAACAAATCGCGACATAGCAAAAGGTTGGCAAGATGCTCCTATCGTCCCAATTTCAGTCGGAACTAATAACGTTTTCCCACTAACCATAGAACCAACCCTTGCCGGAATGGCAGCCGGCCTTGTTGCAGGTGGGGTAGTGAAACTTGACAAGGTCGCAGATCGAGCAAAAATCATCCATGTGCATTTTGATGATCGAGAAAATGATAGAGCTCTCGTAGATGTTGTACTCACTGAAGGAGGCTTTATTGGAGCCCGAGCAATATGGGATACAGATGACCTCAAGTCAGCTGTATTTGCTATAGCAGAACCAGCGTCAGTAGGGCTTTCATCCATTGGGGCCGCTGTAAAGAATATTCCCCGAACTAAAGACGCTGGTCTATACATAGAGATGGGCGAAAGCCAAGAAACTGTTCGAGCTCCAATTGCTCCAGGGACCTATGAAACAATCGGTATCACAGACCACCGTGTTCTTCGTCTCGATGAGCAAGTTGTCCTCAAAGGTCCAGGTGTCCTAGCCTTTGATGGAGAAAGAGACCATGTCCTAATAGACGGCCAAAAGGTAAATCTTTCTATCCGTAAAGACGGACCGTGGGTAATTAATCCAACGAAAACAATTGAACTAGCAAACAAAAATAGCTACTTTCAAAGTAAGGCCTAGGAGCATACGTGGCGACAAAAATTCAAATGCCTAAACTCGGTTTAACTATGACCGAAGGAACCATTACTGAATGGGTAGCTGAGGCTGGGTCTTCGGTCACAAAAGGGTCTGTCGTGATGACCATCGAAACAGACAAGGTCGAAGAGGAAGTTTCAGCAGAGGGCGATGGAATCGTTTTTCACACTGCAGAAGTTGGCGAAACACTCGAACCCGGAGAAATTGCCGGATGGTTACTTGCTGACGGAGAAACTCCTCCTGATGGTTCAGTTGCGCCTGCTCCTGTTGAGGAAGTTGCGCCTGCTCCTGTTGAGGAAGTTGCGCCTACTCCTGTTGAAGAAAGGAGCGAAGCAGCTGCAACTGAACCCCAAACAGAAACCAAGGCACAGGAGACCACTGAAGGAAGAGTTCTATCTTCACCCAATGCGCGACGCGTGGCAGCCGAACAAGGTATTGATCTTGCATCAGTAGAGGGGACCGGACCCGGAGGTCGAATCACAACAGAAGACCTTTCAAACATCCCAGAAACCCCTGCTCCTCAAACAGGCCGAATTCTATCTTCACCCAATGCGCGACGCGTGGCAGCCGAACAAGGTATTGATCTTGCATCAGTGAAGGGCACCGGACCCGGAGGTCGAATCACATCAGAAGACGTTTTGGCTACCCCAGCGCCGGTTCCCCAAACCGACCCCGTCGAACCAAAAGAAACCCCACCACCAGCTCCACCCGCACCTCAAGCCGAAGAGCAAGTCGCTCAGGTTTCCACATCAGAGAAGCCACAAGACAGCCTTGTTCCATTTGCAGCACGCATGGCAGCCGAACGCCTCGGCGTTAATATCGATCAAGTTCAAGGTTCCGGTCCCGATGGGCGCGTCAGTAGAACCGATGTCTACAACCACGCACGATCAAAAGATCGCAAACCTAAATCATTTATCACGGCCCAAAGTACAGGAGTTCCAGGCGAACGCATTCCACTAAAGGGCATGAGAGGAATAATCGCAGAGCGCATGTACTCATCTCTGCAGGAGATGGCCCAACTCACGCTAACCATGGACGTGGATATGGATCGAGTTATAGCGTTACGAGATCAATTAAAAGACATAGGATCAGAAGAAGCAGAGATTGTCCCCGGATACACAGATTTCGTCATTGCGGCTGTCGCCCAAGCCCTCCGACAACACCCTGAAGCAAATAGCCAAATCGACGGAAGTGACGTTGTGCTTCTAGACCAAATAAATGTTGGAATGGCAGTGGCAGTGCCCGATGGGCTTCTCGTTCCAGTCGTTCAAGAAACAGACAAACTTGGCCTCAAAGAAATCGCCGAAGAAACATCACGACTTGCCACAGCTGCAAGAGAAAAGAAACTCAGCCTCGCAGAAATGGAAGGTGGAACCTTCTCCGTCACAGCACTAGGAATGTTCGGTGTTGACGCATTCACCCCAGTTATAAACCCCCCAAATTCAGGAATTCTAGGTGTTGGGAGAATACGAGATGACGTTGCGTGGGAAGGAGACATACCTATCCGAGTAAAACGGATGACAATAAGTCTAACGTGGGATCACCGAGTCCTAGATGGAGCACCTGCAGCAGAATTTGCAGCAACCATCAAAAAACTGCTTGAGCAACCATTGCGGCTACTTGGGTAACTACAGCTCTAAGTTCCGCTCAAGGCTTCAACAATTGGTGCCACTTCGTCGATAACAGCACCACCGAAAGTAACGTAATTTATTCCTAGCTCTTCGCGACGCTGCTGTATTGTTTCTACCAACTCTTCAACAGGCCCAATAAGGCAATGCGGATGATTCGCAATATCCGAAACATCCAGACCGAAAAGCTTCGCAAATTCCCCTTGGACCGCATCGCGATGATCAGTGACCACTGTGAAATATGCACCTATTTCAATTTCTAATTCATTAAACCGGACTCCAGCACCCGCTCTAATCCAATCAATCTTCTGCGAGGTTCCATCAGCTGTTCCACTTCCTACACCCTCAGGTCCAATTTTTCCAGCACTGTTATTGAAATTAATAGAGACAATATCTGCTTCGCGGCCAGCTATCCCTAGCACCCTCTTTGAGCCACCTCCGATCATTATCGGCGGCACCCTGTCCAAAGTTGGGGCCCCAGAGAAACCAGAAGCGCGGACATGTTCTCCCATAACTTCAATCTGCTCGCCACTGTAGTGCTGCCGAACTAAATCAAGAGTTTCCACCATTCTGTCAATACGTACCCCAGGCCTATCCATCGGAATACCCATAGCCTCATACTCCGTCTCGACCCAGCCAGCTCCGAGACCCAGCTCCAAACGACCTCCACTAAACCAGTCGATCGTCGCTACCTCTTTCGCAAGAACAGCGGGCAGATGGTAATCACAGCAAAATACCCGACAACCCACACGAATAGTCTGCGTAGCCTCAGCGGCAACAGCAAGCGCAGGGATCGCAGCTAAATTTTGAACCGGATGATTAGCAGCAGTCAACGCTGGCCCCTCCCCAATGTAGTGATCGGCTAAATGGAAACTACTAAACCCCAAGGATTCAGCTTTCCTTGCCATCTCACGCCACTCTTCCGGCGAGTCGGCTGAATAGGACTGAATACCAAACCGAAAAGGCTTTATCATACTAAAGTCACCTCGCCCGTAGTCCCGTTAACTTCAATCTGAGCTCCATTTGGAATACGCAAAGTAGCGTCAGTTACTGAAGCCACACACGGCAAACCAAGTTCTCGGCTTACAACAACAGCATGGCTTCGCTGCCCACCAACATTAACAACAACAGCACTTGCAGCCATAAAAAGCGGAGTCCAAGAGGGATCTGTAAGCGGGGCAATCAAAATTTCTCCGGGTTCGAGATCCCCAGGCTCAGTCGGGTCAAGAATCACCCGTGCAGTCCCTCGAACCACTCCAGGGCTACCAGCAACCCCGATAAGCACATCTCCCGATGCAGCCTCAGAAACCCCTGTTGAACCTAGACGCTTATACGAGCTCAAAGGAGGGACGACACCATCTTTAATAAAGAACGGTGGTTCAAGTTC
>MDTD01124736.1_pt1 | contig 14447 bp, 13 predicted proteins | sample 811221 | NCBI WGS metagenome assembly MDTD01 (sample SAMN05326646, study PRJNA326480) | marine metagenome | isolation source: seawater | place: Pacific Ocean: South West | collected 2011
ACCACCAAATTTTAATACCACAATTTTCATGAATAAATAATTTTTATAAGTTAAAATATATTGATAAATTACATCTTGTATATAAAGTCAAATTTGTTATGAAAAATAACACAATAAACAAAGAAGAAATAGAAAAATTTTCCAAAATTGCAGAAGAATGGTGGAACCCATCTGGGAAATTCAAACCACTACATAAATTCAATCCTATAAGAATTTCTTATATAAAAGATAATATTATCAATACATTAAAGCTAAAAAATAAAAAAAAACCACTCGAAAAAGTAAGAATTTTAGATGTAGGATGTGGGGGAGGTTTATTATCAGAACCGATGAGCAGACTTGGAGCTGATGTTGTTGGAATAGATGCTTCTAAAAAAAATATTGAGGTAGCAAAACTACATGCAAATAAAAATAATTTAGATATTGAATATTTGTGTACATCGCCTGAAAACTTAAAGATCGATAAAAAATTTGATGTTATCCTAAACATGGAAATTGTAGAACATGTAGAAGATGTTGATTTTTTTTTAGAGTCTTGCTCCAAGTTATTAAAAACAAATGGAGTAATGTTTGTTGCCACTCTTAACAAAACTTTAAAATCTTATCTATTTGCAATTATAGGAGCTGAGTATATTCTGCGTTGGCTGCCAATTGGAACTCACGAATGGGAAAAGTTTGTCAAACCTGAAGATTTGATTGAAATTCTCTCAAAATATAATCTTAATTTAGATGATTTAAGTGGCTTAAAATTTAACCCTTTAAAAAATAGTTGGAATTTTAGTCCTGATAAATCGGTAAACTACATAGCAAAATTTATCAAAAATTAATTATTTTTATCCTCTACCCAGGGAATCAACTCTGTTTCAATTCCTTCTTCTTTAAGTTCTTTAATATCTTTTTTAGTTGCGCTTCCATAAATTCCTTTTTTGTTTTTTTTTTTATTATAATGGATTGACCTAGCTTCATATGCAAAATTTTCTCCTACATACTTAAAATTATCTTTAATAAACTTTTGATATTCTCTTATCTTTTTATTGATATTTTGTACCTTAATAATTTCACAATTATTTTTATCTTTGTTTAAGTTATTAATTAATTTTGGAGCCATTAATGTTTTTTCAATTCTATTAGAATTACAATTATGGCAAGTAAGAAGTCTTTTATTTTTTAATTTTTCATATTCGAAAGATGATGCAAACCAACTGTCAAATACTAAATTACATTTTTTACAACTGAGTTTATACTTTATCACTATTTGTATTATTTAATATGTTTTTTTTTAAAATCAATAACAGTTAAGTTCTATAATCTGCATTAATGTCTATATATTTTTTTGATAGATCCATTGTATATGCTGTAAATTTTTTTGATCCATTAAAAAGGTTAATATTAATTTTTAAATAATCATTTTTCATGTATTCTGCAACTTGATACTCATCATAATTGATATCTAATTTTCCATTAACAATAATGTTTATTTCACCAAACTTAATAGATAATTTTTCTTCATTAAATGGCACACCTGCTTTACCAATTGCCATTATAATTCTCCCCCAATTCGGATCTTCCCCTGCAATGGCTGTTTTAACTAAAGGAGAATTAGCAACTGAAAATGCAACCTTTTTTGCATCATTTTCATTTTTGCAATTTTCAACACTAATCTCAATAAACTTAGATGCTCCTTCTCCATCAGCAACTACTCTTTTTGCTAAATTAAGTAACACTTTATTTAAAGCTTCGTCGAATTTTTTTATTTTTTCATCGTTTATATTCTTTACTTTGGGATGTTTAGCTTCACCAGTTGAAAAAATTGAAACCATATCGTTAGTGCTTGTATCTCCGTCACATGTGATTGCATTAAATGTAGTAGTCACATTTTTTTTTAAAAGTTTTTTTAAAATTTCATTTGATATATCAGCATCAGTAAAAAGATACCCTAAAGTAGTTGCCATATTTGGCTGTATCATTCCAGATCCCTTTGCTAAACCATAAATTTTAATTTCGGTATTTCCAATTAAACACTCCTCCATCGCCATTTTTGGTTGAGTGTCTGTTGTCATTATCCCTAGGGCAGATTTCATCCATATATATTTATTTTGAGTATATTTGATTTTTTCTATAAGATCCGGAATCTTAATTATTATTTTTTGCTCTGGAAATGTTTCCCCTATCGTTCCGGTACATCCAAAAATTATTTCTTTCGATTTTATTTTTTTTGGATTATTTTCATCTGCTTTTTGTTTTTCAGATAAACTACTAGAAACTATTTCTGCTATTTTTTCTAAACTTTTATAACCCTGCTTACCTGTAAAACAATTTGCATTTCTAGTATTTACAATTAATGAAAATATCTTTTTTGGTTTATGATTTAGATTCCATTTAATATTTTCAGAGATAATTTTAGATTGTGTATAAACTGAAGCATGATTTGCCCCATTTCTAAAATAAAACATTACCAAATCATCTCTTGAATTTTTGTATAAGTTGGCACAAACAGAAGAAATAGACACTCCATCTAGATGATTTAAATCTTGAAATTCAGTCATTCTCTTGTTTTTTGATTTAGATGACAAAAAGTTGCTTAAATTTATTCCCATTGTATTTAAATTTTATATTTTATAATTATATTAAAGGTTATAAGTAAATAATATATCAAAACCAATGTTAAATCCTCTAAGCTTTATCACAAAATTCATAAAATCCAGTAACCAAAAAGAGCTAGATAGAGCCTATAAAATTGTTCAAAAAATCAATTCCTTGGAAAATAATATGAAAAAACTTGATGATACTGACTTTCCAAAAAAAACATTGGAATTAAAAAGCAAAATAAAGAAAAAAAAAGATTTAGATTTAATATTACCTGAAGCTTTTGCATTAGTCCGTGAAGCAGCAAGAAGAACAAGAGATGAAAGACATTTTGATGTTCAATTGATTGGTGGAATAATATTGCATGAGTCAAAAATAGCCGAGATGAAAACTGGTGAAGGTAAAACATTAACTATAGCATTAACAGCCTATCTTAATGCTTTAGAGGAAAGAGGTGTACACATAGTAACTGTCAATGATTACTTAGCAAAAAGAGACTCTCAAGAAATGGGAAAAATTTACAATTTTTTAGGTCTTACCTCTGGTTATATAAATAATTATCAAGATGATAAAGAAAGAAAAAAGAATTACAATTGTGACATTACTTATGCCACTAATAGTGAACTTGGATTTGATTATTTAAGAGATAACATGAAATTTTCAGAGGAAGAGATGGTACAAAGGGACCATTACTTTTCAATCGTTGATGAAATTGATTCATGTTTAATTGATGAGGCTAGAACGCCTTTAGTAATATCTGGAGCTGCAGAAGATAAAACGAACCAATATCTTAACATAGATAAATTGGTAAAAAATTTAAATAATAAAGACTATGAAATAGATGAAAAAGATAAAAATATTTTATTAACCAATGAAGGAATTAACAATGTTGAAAAAATATTTTCGGACGCAGGAATATTAAAAAATAACAATTTTTATGATCCAGAAAATCTTGCTTTAGTTCACCATGTAAATCAAGCTTTAAGAGCAAATCATTTATTTGAAAAAGGTAAAGATTATATTGTTAGAGACAATGATTTAAAAATAATTGACGAACTCACCGGAAGAATTCTTGAAGGAAGAAGGTTTGGAGATGGTTTGCATCAAGCCTTAGAAGCAAAAGAGAGAATTGAAATTCGGGCTGAAAATCAAACTTTAGCATCAATAACTTATCAAAATTATTTCAAACTTTATAAGAAAATATCTGGATGCACTGGAACTGCATTAACTGAATCACAGGAATTTTATGAAATTTATAATTTACCAGTTGTAGTAGTCCCAACAAATAATAAAATGATAAGGAAAGATTTTAATGATCAAATTTTCAGAACTGAAAATGAAAAAAATAATGCTATTATAGATAAAATCAAAAAAATAAACCAAAAGGGACAACCCTTGTTAGTTTTCACGTCTAGTATCAATAAATCTGAAGTCTATTCAAGATTATTACAAAAAGAAAAAATAAAACACGTAGTTTTAAATGCCAAAAATCATGAAAATGAAGCTGAAATTATTGCTAATGCAGGAATGGAAAAATCTGTAATTATTACAACCAGTATTTCTGGTCGTGGAGTCGATATTCAATTAGGTGGTAAAAAAGGCTCGGGTTCAAATCGTGAGTTGGAAATAAATAAGGAAAAAATTAAATCTCTTGGAGGGCTATTTGTTGTTGGAACAGAAAGAATGGAGTCAAGAAGGGTAGATAATCAAGCAAGAGGTAGATCTGGCCGTCAAGGAGATGAGGGATGCTCAATTTTTTATGTAAGCCTTGAAGATGATTTAATGAGAATTTTTGGTTCAGAATCAATGAATAATATGCTTCAAAAATTAGGTTTAAAAGATGGTGAAAGCATTGATCATCCTTGGATTAATAAAGCTTTAGAAAGAGCACAACAAAAAGTTGAAGCTAGAAATTTTGATATTCGAAAAACTTTAATAAAATTTGATAATGTATTAAATGATCAAAGACACGTAATATTTTCTCAAAGAAAAGAGGCGATAAATAGTGAGGAAATTTTTTTATACTCAAATAATTTTTTAGAAGAAATTAACGATGACTTAATTAAGCTCAAACAAAAAAAATTGGCGAACCCTAAAAATACTGAATTTGATATTAAATTAAAAAAATTAATGGGAAAAAATATTGATGAAGATGAACTTCAAAATCTATTGAAATCAAAAGATTTTGATATAAAACAAAAAATTTCTGATAAATTTGATAAAACTAGAGCAGAAAGAGTAAAAATCATAGGTGAAGCACAATCAAAAGAAATTGAAAAGAGGATTTTCTTACAAACTATAGATTTAAATTGGAGATCTCATATTCAATATCTTGAGCAACTAAGACAAGTGATTGGTCTTAGGTCATATGGCCAAAGAGATCCATTAATCGAGTATAAAAAGGAAGCATTTGATTTATTTGAAAATTTATTAAATAAATTAAAAATAGATTATATAACATTTTTAATGAATCTAAAATTTGTTGAAGCTCCAAAAGAAGAGGCAGAGAAAATATCTAAAAAAAATATTATTTCAAAAAATTCAAAAAAAAAGGCAAATAGAAATGATCCGTGTCCCTGTGGATCAGGAAAGAAATTTAAACGTTGTTGTGGAAGTTTATAGATTTAAAAATAAATAACTTATTAATAAAAATATAAATAATATTATAGAAATTTGTACTTTCTTAGATTTAAATATTTCAAAAATTTTATTTTCTTTTATTTTTAAAGAACTCAACTCATTTGGATTTGTAATAAAACCTTTATTTCTTCCAATCTTTAAAAACTTATTTTTTCTTTCATTAAAAATTTCCTCACTAGACTTATCGTTAAAATACTCTAAATTATTTTTAATTGAATTCCTCAAATTTTGTAAAACTGCATCCTTGTCTCTATGTGCACCACCTATCGGCTCTGCAATAATCTCATCTATAATTTCTAAATTTAGTAAATCTTTTGCTGACAACTTCATAGCCTTGGCAGCATCAAGCATTTTCTTTGGATCTCTCCATAATATAGTTGCACATCCCTCTGGAGAAATTACTGAATAAATTGCATTTTCAAACATTATAACTTTATTTGATGACGCTAAAGCTATAGCTCCACCTGAGCCTCCTTCTCCAATAATAATTGCTAATGTGGGAACTTTTAATTTCATACAACATTCGATTGATTTTGCTATAGCTTCTGCTTGTCCTCTTTCTTCGGCACCCACTCCTGGATATGCACCTGGCGTGTCAATAAATGATATAATTGGAATATTAAACTTATCGGCTAATTCCATTAAACGTATTGTTTTTCTATAACCCTCTGGCCTCATCATTCCAAAATTCCTCTCTATTCTGCTGTCTAGGTCATCACCTTTTTCTTGTCCTATAACCAATACTGACTGACCATTAAATTTTGCAAACCCTGTAAGAACTGATTTATCCTCGCCATAATGTCTATCTCCTGATAAAATAACAAAATCCTCAAATAGATTATCAATAAAAAACTTAGACTTTGGTCTATCCTCATGTCTCGCAACCATTGTTGTTTGCCAAGGGTCGAGATCTGAATAAATAGACTTTAGTTTCTCATTTAATTCTTTTTGAATTTCAGAAATTTTTTTTGTGTCAACCTCTGAAAGGCCACTTTGATTATATGGATCTTTAAGTTGTTCTAATTCATTCTCAAGATCTTTAATGTCTGTCTCAAAATTTAGATAATTTTTCATTTATAAAATTTATTAATTATGAAAAATGACAATAAAATGTCAATGCTTCTATTAATTATTTGACTTCATTTTAGAGGGGTTTTAGAAAAGATGTGATGAAAAAAAATTATCTTAATATAAATAGTCTAAAAGTTTCAACTGAACTACTAAATTTTGTCGATAAGGAACTTTTAAAAGATACCGGCATTTCACCAGAAAAATTTTGGTATGGTTTTGATAAAGCAATACATGAATTAACACCAAAAAATAAAGAATTGATAGAAAAAAGAAATATTATACAAAAAAAAATTGATGACTGGCACCTTAAAAATAAAAATAAAGTCAATATAAAAGAATATAAAAAATTTTTAAAAGATATAGGTTATTTGATAAATGAAGGTCCTGATTTTAAAATTGAAACAAAAAATGTTGACGAAGAAATAACGAAAATTGCTGGACCTCAATTAGTAGTTCCAATAATGAATGCAAGATATACGCTTAATGCTGCAAATGCTCGTTGGGTAAGTTTATATGATAGTCTGTATGGAACAGACATAATTGAGTCGGAGGAAGGTGGGAGTGAAAGATATGATCCTAATCGTGGACAGGAAGTTATTAAATATGTAAGAGAATTTTTTGATAAATATATTCCAATCGATGGGACTAGTTGGAAAAATATTGCAGGTTTAAAAATAGTAGATAAAGAGTTAATAATCTTAAAAGATGATTATGAGTACAAATTAAAAGATACTAGCAAATTTATTGGTCATAGAGGTGATGCTATCAAGCCTGAAGCAATCATATTACAAAATAATAAACTCCACTTCGAAATAATTATAAATCCTCGGGCTTTTAGTGCTGCACATGATATTGCAGGAATAAGTGATATCATCGCTGAGTCTGCTATCTCAACAATTTGTGATAATGAAGATAGTGTTGCGGCAGTCGATGCTCAAGATAAAGTAATTTGTTATAGAAATTGGTTAGGTTTAATGAAGGGTGATCTAAAAGTACAATTTGAAAAAAAGGGTAAAATTTTAGAGAGAAAATTAAATCCAGATCGTAGTTATATATCAAAAGATGGAAAAGGTTTGAAATTACATGGCAGGAGTTTGCTCTTGATTAGAAATGTTGGTCATCTTATGACTAACTCATCAATAATATTAAAAGATGGAAGTGAAGTTCCTGAAGGTATTATGGATGCATTTATTACAACCGCCGCAGCTATGCATGATTTAAAAAGAAAAAAAAATTCAAGAACTGGATCAATTTATATTGTTAAACCAAAGATGCATGGACCTGAAGAAACTGCATTTACTGATTTAATATTTACAAAAGTTGAAGAAACTTTAGGTTTAAATAAATACACTTGTAAAATTGGTATTATGGATGAAGAAAGAAGAACATCAGCAAATCTTAAAGAATGTATTAGATCTTTAAAAAATAGAGTTTTTTTTATCAACACTGGTTTTCTCGATAGAACTGGAGATGAGATGCATACATCAATGGAGGCAGGCCCTATGATTAAAAAAGGTGATATGAAATCGTCTAAATGGATTTCTGCCTATGAAAATAATAATGTCGATATCGGTTTAATATGTGGTTTTTCTGGAAAGGCACAAATAGGTAAAGGTATGTGGGCTGCTCCTGATATGATGAAACAAATGATGAGTGAAAAAATTGGACATTTAAAAGCTGGAGCTAATTGTGCTTGGGTTCCCTCACCTACAGCTGCTTCTTTACATGCACTTCATTATCATGAAATAGATATTTTTGATGAACAAAAAAAAATTTTAGGAAGAGAAAAGGCTAAACTTGATGATTTATTGACAATTCCTATAGCAGATAGACCTAATTGGTCAGTTGATGAAATTAATTCTGAAATTTCAAATTCAGCTCAAACAATTTTAGGCTATGTTGTAAGATGGATAGATCAAGGAATTGGTTGTTCAAAAGTTCCTGATATTAATAATATTGGATTAATGGAAGACAGAGCGACACTCAGAATATCATCACAGCATATTGCAAATTGGATACACCATGGAATAACTACTAAAATTCAAGTTACAGAAATTATGAAAGAAATGGCAAAAATTGTGGATGATCAAAATAAAGAGGATAAAAAATACGTTAAGATGAGTGCTAACTATGAAAAATCAATCGCTTTTAAAGCAGCATGTGATTTGATTTTTAAAGGTAAAGACCAGCCATCTGGATACACTGAACCTTTATTACATATGAATAGAATACAAAAAAAACTAACCTGAATTAGAATTTAAACTTGACCTGTTTTTAAAAGCTGAAAATAAAGTGCCATCATCTAAGCTTTCTATCTCTCCACCCACAGGTAATCCTTGGGCTAACTTTGTAATTTTAACTTCCAGATTTTTGAGACTATCTTGGATATAATAAGCCGTAGTTTGACCTTCAACGGTAGCACTAGTAGCAAGAATTACTTCTTCGATTTTTTCTTTTTTGACTCTTTCAACGAGAGAGTCAATTAGTAAATCCTCTTTTCTTTGACCTGCTGAAGCTATAGTGCCGCCAAGTATATGAAAATATCCTTTATAAATATTTGAATTTTCGATTGACCACTGATCGGCAATATCTTCAACAACACAAATTTTACTAAATTTTTGGTTACTATCTTCACAATTTAAACACCCCTCTATATTTGATTTTAAAGAACCGCATAATTTACATCTACTTACATTTTTAAAGACTTGAGCTAATGTATTTGCCAATGGTTTGATCAGCTCATCTCTATTATTAACTAGTTTTAAAACAATTCTTTTTGCTGACTTTGGACCAAGGCCTGGTAATTTTGAAATTAATTTTATAAGATTTTCGATTTCACTTATATTACGCATTTACTATAGGGGCCACTTAAATCCTGGAATTCCAAAGCCACCTGTAGCTTTAGAAATTTCCTCGTTAGTTTTTGATTTTAAAATACTTTTCGCATTATTATGAGCAGCAACAATTAAATCTTCAATAATTGTTTTATCTTCTTTAAAAATATCATCTGAAATTTCAATTTTTATCATTTCCCCTTCTCCATCTAGGGTAACTTTAATCGAATTTGATCCTGATACACCCTCAACCTTTATTTTTTTTATATTATCCTGGCTCTCTTTCATCTTAGCCTCAATTTCCTTTGCTTTATCTAAAATTTTTGAAAAATCAGTCATTCAATTATCCTCTTTATTATTAGAAATCACATCAATTAAATTTGCATCTGGAAATTTTTCTAAAAAATTTTTATACAATTCAGATTTTTTTACATTATCGATAAGTTGATTTTTTTTATTAGCTTGTTTTTCTTTGATAGTTATTTCACCTTTATTTTTAGTAAGAGTTATAATCCATCTCTCTTGTGTCCATTCGAAAAGTTTCAAAGACAAATCTTTAATAAAATTTTTATCTAAATTGTCATTGAATGATATTTCAATTCTTTTATTTTCAAAATGAACAAGATTTACATTTTTTTCCAATTCATACTTTAGTTTCATCTCTTTTTTTTCATTACAAATTTTTAAAAGTTCATCCATAGATTCAATCTTGAATTTTTGTTTTGCTTTAATTTCACTTTCAATTTCTACTTTTAATTTTTTTTCCTGAGTTATATTCTTTATTTGTTCTATGGAATCTTTCTTAAAATCAGATTGATTGTTTTTTAAGTCGTCTTTTTTAACCGGAATTTTAAAATCACTTTTATTCACTTTGTTTTTTTCAAGATTTAAAGAACTAAGATACATTAATCTAATTAAAAACATTTCAATTGATAAATTTTGATTAGAAACAAGATCTAACTCTTCAAGAGTTTTTATAGAAAATTGCCAATATAATAATAAAACTTGATTATTTATATTATTAGAAATCTCTTTAATTTTTGAAAACTCTGCATCATTAAGAGAGAAATTGGTACTTTCTAAGGTTAATGAATTAATATTTTTAAAATAATAAATAATTTCAATAAAATCATTTAAAAATATCTTAGGTTCAATGCCCTGATCATAAATTCTTCTATAACTTTCAATGACCTTTTTTTCTTCACCTCTTAAAATTAAATCAAACATTTCTATTAACTGAGATTTATCAAAGAATCCAAAAATATTTTGGGCCATAGCAAGACTCAACTCACTTCCTTCTTCTAAACTTAATAAACCTCTATCAAGTAAAGATAGAGCATCTCTTACTGATCCCTCAGATATTTTTACAATTAATTTTAATGCTTCATCAGAGATTTTTCCATTTTCCTTGTTCTTTATTTTTTTGATAAATTCAAACAATTCTGAAGATTTAATTCTAGATAAATCAAATCTCTGACATCTTGATACTACTGTAATTGGAATCTTTTTTATTTCTGTGGTAGCAAATATAAATTTTAAATATTCAGGTGGTTCCTCTAATGTCTTTAATAGAGCATTAAAAGCTTGTTTGCTCAACATATGAACTTCATCAATTATAAAAATTTTATATTTAGATATTGATGGTCCATATCTTGAAAATTCAATTAAATCTCTTACGTCATCCACTCCTGTTTTACTTGCTGCATCCATTTCTAGCACATCAATATGGTTTGAATTTGCAATGGCGTTACAATTTTCACAAAAATTTTCCTTACATAAATTATTCGTCCCGTTTTGACAATTTAAGGATTTCGCTAAGATTCTTGCTATCGTTGTTTTACCTACTCCCCGAATACCTGTAAAAAGATAAGCGTTTGGAATTTTATTTGCTTTAATTGAATTTAAGATTGTTTCAGTGATTACTTCTTGACCAATTAAATCATCAAATGTCTGCGGTCTATATTTTAAAGCTAAAACTTTTGAGTTTTTATTCATTTTAATTCCTAGGAGACTAGACCCGCCAAACTGTCATTACGATTGCTTCCGTTAGGATCTGATCGGGTTCATGCAGCAAACGCCCTAGCCTCCGAAACTATTATAGCAGTAAAAATTTCTAATCCACAAGAAAAGTTTTAAATTTATTTTTCACGGATTTTATCAGCTTCAAAAACACCTAGAACGTGAAAATCCTCACAATGCAATCCTAATTCCTCTAAAGATTTTTGCACTTTAATATCTTCTATATGACCATCTAAATCACAAAGAAAAAAATAGGAGTCAAATGAGTTTTTTTCTGGATAGCTTTGTAATTTTGTTAAGTTTACACCGTTAATTGCAAATCCTCCTAATGATTGATAAAGGGCTGCAGGTTTGCTTTTTAACTTAAATAAAAATGATGTTATATATTTTTTTTTTTCAAACTCTGGTTGAGAAATATTTTTTCCCATAATTAAAAATCTTGTGAGATTACCTTTTTCATTTTCAATATTATTTTTTATTATTTCTAAACCGTATGTTTCTGCACTAAGTTTTGAGGCTATGGCTGCGTTTGTTTTATCTTTTGCTTTTGATATCATTTCAGCAGATCCTGCTGTATCTGCTCTAACATGTTCAACAAAATTATTTGATTTAATAAAACCTGAACACTGGGATAATGCTTGAGAATGAGAATATACATTTTTAATATCTGAAATTTTCGCTCCTGGTAATCCTAATAAATTATGTTCAATTTTTTGGAAATACTCAGAATAAATATTTAATCTATACTGAAAGATTAAATACTCAATTCCAATATTTCCTGTAATTCTATTAGATTCTGGAATTATTATTTTTGAACTCGAATCTTTAGAGGCTTTTAAAAAACACTCATCAAAAGTTTTACAAGGTATTACTTCAGCTTTTGGATCGATAGATAAAGCAGCTAGATGAGAATATGCACCAAAAGTTCCTTGGAAATAAATTTTGTTCATCAGGACTTATATTCCATAATTTTTTTAATAGCTACAAAATCCTCTTTAGTATCAACCCCAATCGAATTCGATTTTGCTAAAGCAACATTAATTCTGATTTTATTATCTATAGCCCTTAATTGTTCCAAATTATTCTTTATTTCATTTTTTGACTGTTTAAATGATGTAAAACTTTTTAATGTTTCCATATCATAACAATAAATTCCTAAATGATGATAAATATTTTTATTTTCTTTTAAAATATTTCTTGAAAAATTTAATGCTTCTGGAAAATTTGAAATATCAAGTTTTTCTTTTGTAATTACTTTCACAGCGTTTTGGTCATTATATGACTCTTTATTCAAAAATTTTGTCGCTAATGTGCCTAAATGTGATTTATTTTGTATCATTTGATTATTTAAATTCTGTATATCCTCTACATTTATTAAAGGCTCATCTCCTTGAAGATTCATTATTAAATCAACATCTGATCTATTAAGTTTTTGTACTGCCTCATAAATCCTATCTGTTCCAGTTTGATGTTGATTATTAGTTAAAATAGCTTGGCCACCATTTTGCTTAACATCATCCATTATTTCTTGGTTTTCTGTTGCAACGACTACCTCACCAATTTTTGCATCCTCCGCTTTCTTAAAAACATGCGAAATCATAGATTTTCCATTTATTTTTAACAATGGTTTTCCCGGTAATCTTTTTGCGGCTAACCTTGAGGGAATTATAACTAATGTTTTCATTGACCTTTTCTATTTTTTAGGACTGTGTAAACAGAGGCAAAATTATACATTAAAATATAAGCAATTTTTAATTTATAATGTTATACGTTCAAATTATATTTTTATAAAATGGATTCTTTTGAAATAAACAAAATAGTTGCAGCAATTTTAGCAGTTGCTCTTTTACTAATTGGAATTGGAAAAGTATCTAATATAATATTTTACGTTGAAAAGCCTAAAACCCCTGGTTATGTGGTAAAAGTAGAGCAAGCATTGGCCAGCACCACTCAGTCAAGCTCAGAAACAACAGAAGAAAAAATCGATATTGCAGCACTTTTAGCAATTGGAGATGTTGAAACAGGAGAAAAGGTTTTTAAAAAGTGTGCTGCCTGCCACTCAATTGTAAAAGGTGGAAAAAATAATATCGGGCCAGCATTATACAATGTTGTTGGTAGAAAAGTCGGAGCTATAAGTGATTATAAATACTCTAAAGCACTCGCAGGGTACGAAAAAGAATGGACCTTTGAAGAATTAAATGGATATTTAATTAAACCAGCCAAATGGATAAAAGGAACTAAAATGGCTTTTGCAGGACTAAGAAAAGAAAAAGATAGAGCATCAGTAATTTTATACTTAAATAAAAATTCAGATAATCCTTTGCCATTACCCTAGTTTTCCAAGACAATAAAGCAATATAGATTTTTGTACATGAACTCTATTTAAAGCTTGAAGCCACACTTTTGATCTTTTGCTAGAAAAAACTTTTTCATCTACTTCTGTTCCACGAGGTAAGCAATGGAGAAAAATACAATTTTTTTTTGAAAAACTCATAAGCTTTTTATCAATTTTGAATCTTTTGAAATGATTTAGTTTTTTTATTTTATTAACATTATCATTCATAGATATTACTTTATCAGAGAAAATTACGTCTGCACCAGTCACCGCTTTTTTAGCATCACTGTAAATAAAAACTTTATTCTTATTATTCTTAATGTAACTCAATATTTTTTTTGACGGCTGGTAAGATTTTGGACATCCAATATTTAGTTTGAATGAAAATTTTATTGAGGCTGCAATTAAGCTATTCAATACATTATTTGAGTCACCAACCCAAGAAATATTTAATTTTGATATTGGTTTATTCTTAATTTCTTCGACTGTAAAAATGTCTGATAAAATCTGGGTTGGATGAGATGATGGACTTAATCCATTAATTATTGGAATTGATAAATACTTCTTAAATTCCTCTAATTTCTTATCGTCATCTGTTCTTAGCATAAAAATATTTCCAAAATTAGATAATATTTTAGCAGTATCTTCAATGCTCTCACCCCCCTTTGATAAATGTAATTCATCGGGTCTAAGTGTCAACGTACTTCCACCAAGTTGTCTTATTGCTAAATAAAAACTTAATCTAGTTCTTAAGCTTGATTTTTCAAACATTTGAATCAATAATTTCCCTTTTAATGGAAAATTTTTATCTAATTCCAAATGATTGAGTTTTTTTCTTAATTTTTTTCTTTTTTTTGCATCAACTAAAATTTTTCTTAAGTCTTTTGCTGGGATATCTTTTAAATTAATAAAATGTTTCATTAATTATATTCTTTACAAACTTTATTAATAATCTTAATTGC
>MDTD01029596.1_pt1 | contig 14446 bp, 11 predicted proteins | sample 811221 | NCBI WGS metagenome assembly MDTD01 (sample SAMN05326646, study PRJNA326480) | marine metagenome | isolation source: seawater | place: Pacific Ocean: South West | collected 2011
AATATTAGCTCCAATGCTTTTTAGCCATTGACATGCTATCAAACCAACTCCTCCAGCTGCAGCGTGAAATAAAACTGTGTCTGTATTTTTAACTTTATAGGTTCTTTCAAGAAGATATTCAACCGTCATTCCTTTTAGCATAATAGCAGCTGCAATTTTATCACTTATTTTTTCTGGTATTTTTATTAGCTTATCTGCCTGGATATTTCGCCGATCAGAATAACTACCTGGAGGGCCAAGTCCATAGGCCACTCTGTCACCGCTTTTTAGGTTTTTTACTCCTTTTCCAACATCGGTTATTATCCCAGCCCCTTCCATTCCAATTTCCGCAGGAAGAGGCAAGCTGTAAAGACCAGACCTATGATAAGTATCTATATAATTCAAGCCTATAGCAGTGTGCTTTATTGAAACTTCACCTTCCTTTGGTCCTTTTAGAGGTGCTTCAACCCACTTCATAACTGAAGGCGGACCATTTTTATCTATTAATATTTTTTTATTCATAAAAGTTAAACCTTTTTTCAATATGTAATATTAACATAATTATGAGATTGAAAAAATACATATAACTTTATTTTTTCATAAGTTAAATCTATTATAAAATAAACTTACTTTTTTTATCTATGAATAGTTATACAATATATGCTCCTGCAACAGGAATAAAGAACCTTGCTATAAATATTATTCGAATATCTGGCAATAAAAGTGCAGAACTTCTTGAGAAACTTACACTTAAAAAAATTCCAGAAAGTAGAGTACTATCTTTAAGAAAGCTATATGATCCTAAAACTAAAAAACTTCTAGATTTTTGTTTGGTAGTTTGGATGCCAGGCCCAAAGTCATACACAGGGGAGGATAGTTTTGAAATACACTGTCATGGGGGTAACGCAACAATAGAAAAATTTTTTTCAGTTTTTAATGATATTAAATATCTTAGATTGGCCGCAGAGGGAGAGTTCACTAAAAGAGCAATTATGAATGGTAAAATAGATTTAATAAAAGCAGAGGCGATTAAGGATGTTATTTATGCACAAAGTGACAAACAGAGAGACTTAGCTATTAAACAATTAGCTGGTGGTGTTTCAATACCTCTAAAAAAATGGAAAGAGTTAATCTTATCAATAATGGCAAAATTAGAAACAACCATAGATTTTTCTGATGAAGAAGATGTTCCAGAAAAAATAGCAGTAGAAAAAAAACTTAAAAACCTACTTAAAAGTTTCAGGAGTGTTTTAGATAACAGCGGCAATACGCACCTAATTACTGAAGGTATTAAATTGGCAATAATAGGAAAGGCAAATGTAGGAAAATCGAGCATTTTTAACAGAATTACTAAAGAAGAAAAATCCATAGTAACAAACATTCCTGGAACAACAAGAGATGTAATTGAAGCGAGGATCAACTTAAAAGGTTTTAATATATTACTTTATGACACAGCAGGTTTAAATAAATCAAAAGATATTATTGAAATAGAAGGAATTAGAAGAGCAAAAAAAATTAAAAAAAAAGCAGATTTAGTGCTAGAAATTTTAGATGCTACAGAAAAGACTTCTTCAATCGTTAAAAAAAACACACTGGTAGTTTTTAATAAATCTGATCTTCTTAAGAAAAGAACTAAGCTAAAAAAAAACCAGTACTACTTTAGTGCAAAGACAGGTGAAGGGCTGGGCGAATTACTAGAGAGTATAACGCGAATAATATTAAAAAAAACGAGAAGATTGGAAGAAACAGATCAACTATTAACCACTTTGAGGCAAAAAAAAGAACTAGAGGAAGCCGTTTTTGAAATTGAACATGCGATAAAAGAGGAGAGAGTTGAAATTAAAGCAGAGCACCTAAGAGTAGTAAACCATAAATTAGCAAGATTGTTAGGTGTAATAGATGTAGAAGATGTTTTAGAAAATATTTTTAAAGATTTTTGTATAGGCAAATAATAGTTTCACGTGAAACACTATCAATTAAAAACCTTGCAAAAAAGCCATAACGATGTAAATTTTAGATTATACTTGAGAACAGCATAATGAAAATATCAACATTAAATTTCGATGTATTAGTTATAGGGGGAGGCCATGCGGGAGCAGAAGCAGCCTTTGTGGCTGCAAAAATGGGGGCAAAGGTATGCCTTGTAACTATGTCTACCAAACAAATAGGCGCAATGTCTTGTAATCCAGCTATAGGGGGAATAGGAAAAGGACACATTGTAAAGGAAATTGATGCTCTCGGAGGGCTTATGTCCATAGCAGCAGATGAGGCCAGCATACAGTACAAGGTATTAAATGCCAGCAAAGGAGAAGCAGTTCATGGCCCGAGATGCCAAGCCGATAGGAATTTATATAGTAAGGCAGTAAGAGATATTCTTAGACGAGCCGATAATTTAACTATTTTAGAAGAAACGATTAAGCAGATTATAATTAAAAATAATGTCTGTTTGGGGGCTGAGACATTATCTGAAAAAAAATTAAAAGCAGGAGCAACTATTTTAACTACGGGCACATTTTTGAATGGGGTTATTCATTTGGGATCTAAGAAAATAAAAGCTGGTAGATACCAAGAGAGTTCTTCAGTAGATCTAGGAAAAAGTTTAGAATCCCTAGATCTTCCAATGCGCAGACTTAAAACAGGAACTCCCCCAAGGCTATACACTAAAACCATAGATTATAAAAGCCTAACAGAGGACTTAGCAGATAGTTCTCCAAAGTTTTTTTCCACATTAACCAACGCGGTTAAAAATCAACAATTGCCATGTCATATAACTTGGACAAATAGAAATACGCACGCAATAATCGTCAAAAATAAAAGAAATAGCCCACTCTTTAATGGATCGATATCTTCATCAGGCCCGAGATATTGTCCTTCTATAGAGGATAAAATATATAGGTTTGCAGACAGAACAAAGCATAGAATTATGCTAGAGCCAGAAGGCCTTAATTCTGAATTAGTATATCCCAATGGAATATCTACTTCTATGTCAGAGAAAGTTCAGCAAGATTTTTTGAAGACTATAAAAGGTCTAGAAAATGCAAGAATAGCCCAACCCGGCTATGCTATTGAATATGACCATCTAGATCCTAGGGCGCTTAAAATTTCTTTGGAAAGTAAAAAAATTAATAAGCTATTTTTTGCTGGACAAATAAACGGTACGACAGGCTATGAGGAAGCGGCGGGTCAAGGAATTCTTGCTGGAATAAATGCAGCGTTAAAATTAAAAGGAAATAAAAGTTTTCACCTAGATAGAACTAATAGTTATATAGGAGTTATGGTAGATGATCTGGTTTCACGTGGAACACCAGAGCCCTATAGGATGTTTACATCTAGAGCGGAATATAGGCTTCTTTTAAGAGCTGACAATGCTGATCTGAGGCTCTCAGATTTTGCCATTAAGTTGAATATACTTGAAGAAGAGAGAAAAAACATCTTTTTAAGATACAAAGAAGTTTTGTCGAGTTATCTAGAAGTAGCTAAAAACACATTTTATAGTCCAAATGCTGCCAATAAAATGGGATTTAAAATAAGTGGTGACGGGAGAAAAAGAAGCGTATTTGACTTAATGGGTTTTAAAAATAAGGATATAAATTGTTTAAAACACCTTTTTAAAGAAAGGGGGAAGGAAGCAAACCGAGCATATGAGCAAGTTAAAATCCAAGCGGGCTATTCCAACTATATTAAGAAGCAGGAAGACAGTATATCTAATTATAAAAAAGATTTTGGTATAAAACTTCCTAAAAATTTGGATTACAATGATATAGGCGGCCTATCTAATGAATGCCTTCATTCCTTAAAAACTATTCAGCCAGAAAATCTGGCAATAGCTTCGAAAATACCAGGCATAACACCTGCCGCATTATCTTCTGTTTTGCTTTATGCAAAGAAAAATAAGCGCAAAAAAATTGTATAAAGAAAAAAAAAACAATTTGTTTAGTATTAATGCTGATAATTTTAATGATAAACAAAATTCTTTGTTATCAGAATATGCTAAACTAGTAATTTCTAAACAAAAATCTCTAAACTTAATAGGAAAAAGTACTATAAGCGATATTTGGTCTAGGCACATATTAGACTCAGCTCAGGTTCTTAAATATATAAAAAATAAGAAAGAAACAAGTAAAATAATTGATGTTGGAAGTGGTGCCGGTTTCCCAGGTATTGTCTTAGCTATAATGGGCTTAAAAAATCTTACACTTTGTGAAAAAAGCAAAAAAAAAGCGATTTTTCTGTCGACTGTAATAGAAAAATTGAAACTTAAGACGAATTTGTTCAATGGAAAAATTGAAACCTATAAAGATAAGAAAGCTGATGTTATTTTATCTAGAGCATATGCTCCTTTAATAAAAATCTTTGGAAGTGTTTATCATTTGGTTTCTGATGAAAGTACGCTAATCTTACATAAAGGTAAAAAATATAAAATAGAGATTGATGAAGCCTGTAAAAAATTTAATTTTGCCATTAATTGTTACAAAAGTATCACCAGTGATGAAGGTAGAATCTTGGAAATAAGAGAATTAAAAAAAAATGAGGGCTAAAGCAAAAAAGATATCAATAGTAAACCAAAAAGGAGGTGTTGGTAAAACTACAACAGCTATAAATTTAGGGACAGCGTTGGCAGCAATTGAAAAAAGCATATTGCTTATAGATCTTGATCCACAAGGAAATTTATCAACTGGTTTAGGTATATCAAATAATGATAGAGAAAAGAATGCATATGACTTGATTATGCAAGAAAGTGATTTACAAAGTCTAATTCAGAAGACAAAGATTCCTAAATTAGATATAATCGCTTCTAGTATAAATTTATCTGGTATAGAGTTTGAGCTGGTAAATAAAGCAGACAGGGCCAATAAATTATCTCATAGTATCAATAAGATAAGCAATGATTATGATTTTGTAATTATTGACTGTCCTCCTTCACTAGGAATACTAACTGTAAACTCTTTGGTGGCCTCAGACTCAATATTGGTTCCCTTGCAATGTGAATTTTTTGCTTTGGAGGGTTTAGCCCAACTTCTCAAAACGGTAGAAAAAATAAAAGAAAATCTAAATAGTAACTTATATCTTGAAGGAGTAATTTTAACTATGTATGATAGTAGAAATAAATTATCAGAAGATGTTGTACAAGATGCTAGAAAACATTTGGGAAACAAGGTGTTTGATACTATAATTCCAAGGAATGTAAGGCTTTCAGAGGCGCCAAGCCACGGCTTGCCTGTAATTCTCTATGATAAAGATTGTTATGGAGCAAAAGCGTATTTAAAGTTAGCTAAAGAGCTTATAAACAAATTAAAAATAGGATAGTAAAAATTTCTAAAAAGAGACTAAAAAAAGGTTTAGATATATTACTTGGAGAAGCAGAGGCTGTAGATAAATTAAAAAAAAACAATTTATCTGGACAGAAATTACTGAACATAAAGGAAATTTCTCCTAACCCTAATCAGCCTAGAAAAAATTTTAATGAAGAAAAGTTACAAGAACTTGCAATGTCAATTAAAAATCAAGGTTTGCTCGTACCGATTATCGTTAATAAAACAAAAGATAACAAGTTTATAATAGTAGCCGGTGAAAGAAGATGGAGAGCCTCAAAAATAGCAGGACTTAAAACTATAAATGTGGTCACAACTGATCTTAAAGAAGAAGATATATCTGTTGCCGCAATAATAGAAAATGTTCAAAGGGAGGATTTAAATGCTTTAGAGGAGGCAGAAGCGTATAATGAGCTTATAAAGAAATATAATCTTACACATTTAAATATTTCAAAAAAAACAGGAAAATCAAGAAGCTATATAACAAACCTAATTAGAATTAATAGTCTTCCGAAAAAAACTAAAGATTTAATTCGAGCTGAGAAAATAAGCTTCGGTCATGCTAGGGCTTTAGTGGGTATAGAAAATCAAGAGAAAATAATAGACAGGATTATGAAGAATCAACTGTCCGTAAGAGAAACGGAAGAGCTTGTTAATAGAGAGAAAGGAAAAGATAAGTCTTATATTGAGCGCAACAAAGATGCAAATATAAGGGACTACGAAAAATATTTGTCTTTAAAGCTCGGATATAAAGTAATTATTAATGATAAGGGTGGAAAAGGGTCTATTACTATAAAATATAAAAACTTAGAGCAATTAGAACGAATTGTTAGTGCCTTCAATGACTAGTTTACTATTTTCATAAATTCTAAAGAAATATTTTTTTAACAATATATCTGCAATAGATGATTCTTTCTTGCAATTAAGTTCCAGCTTATTAAGAGACATTAGTATAATTTTTAACTCATCAATCGGAATAATTTTAAGTTGTTTTTTAATACTACTATGTCTTGAAAAATGCAAAAAAGGCTTTATCTGTTTAACATCACTTATTCCAAGAGCTTTATTATATAGTAACATATTAAAATGTGATATTAAGGCCCTGATTATCATAATATAGTTATTGTTTTCTATTGCCTTTTCCGTGAGCTTAAGAACATAATGTAAATTTTTTAAATAAATACTATCGCATATCATATTTATAGCTAAATAAGAATTGTCACTGGCAAAATTAACTAAATCAATTTTTTTTAAATCTTTTCCATTTGCAAAAATTGCTAGTTTTTCTATTTCCTTTTTTGTAACCATACTATCATTACCCAAATTATCAGCTAGATATAAAACTGATTCCATATCAAGAGAAAGATTATACTGCGCTGCAAAATTTCTAATACTTGACTCTATATTCCTACTATCACCCGAACTATTGTAGCAGCCTATAGCTAATAACCTATTAGTGTCAGCTTTAAACAGTTTTACAAGTGCTGAGTCGGTTCTAAGCATACCAGTTTCTACAATTATAATATTGGATTTTTCATAATTAATAGTGTTAAAAAAATCTATTATGTTCTTATTTATTTTTGCAGACTCTAAAAATATCTTCAACACGGATATCTCATTAAACATTGATTTTTGATAGACTTTTTCATACAAAAATTCTTCAATTGAGTCATGTACTTGATCTGAATACTCTAGTATTTCTATATTATTTGGTACCATTTTCTTAATTTCATTTAATATATAGTTAGACTTTTGTCTTATAAGTCCCTGGTCGTTTCCAAAAATTAGAAAACTTCGTATATGATTTAGATTTTTCATAAAATCTTTAAGATTCCAATCTTTAGCTTGCATTTTTTTTATTACTTTTAAAAAACAGTGTAAGGCCTTCAAATATAGATTGTGCAAGAAGTTGTATGGTTAGTGCCTCTGCTTTATTTCGCCCTGCTAATGTAGAAAGCACTTCACCAGAACTTAAGTTGTAGGGTGCTATTTGCTTGTCTTCTAGGGAAAAAATTAATTTGTCATAATTGAGTCTTTGGTACAATTTGGCAATTACAGAGATTTCTATTTCGTATTCCGTGATACGTCTATCTATGTCAGAAACAGTACCTGTTGTATTAGTGGACGTTTCTAGTTTTAAAATATAATTTACATTACCATTTTTTCTGATGTTTTTGAGCAATTCTCTTTTTAGATTATCAGTAACTTTTTTTTTATCAGACATTATGTGTATATTACGCATTTGCATATTATTGTATTCATAGCTTTCATGTAAAGGCACATAGCCTGTACAACTTACAATTAAAAAGAGCAATGTAAAAGCGAAGAATTTACCAAAGTAATGCATTATACCACTAAGTTACAAACTCTATTAGGAATAATAATTATTTTTTTAATACTTTTATTTTCTAAATTATTTATTATTTCCTGTGTTTGTAAAACAGTTTTTTCAATTTCTTTTTTAGTAAGACCTTTTGTAATATTTAGTACTAGCTTTTTTTTCCCATTTATTTGAATTACCAAATTTATTTTTTCCTTTTCTAAATATTTAGTATTAGCTACTGGCCAGTCTTGTTGATGAACATTAGTTTTTTCATTACCCAATAATTTCCATAATTCTTCAGCCAAATGTGGCATCATAGGGGCCGCCATTATTGTCCAAACAGAGAGTGTTTCTTTCATGCAAAACAGCATTTCTTTTGAGTATGGTTTTGTAATTGAAGTAAATATGTTAGATAACTCTCTAAGTCCGGCAACTGCTACATTATATTGAAACTTTTCCAAGCATATACTTATCTTGTTTATATAAAAGTGGGTCATATTTCTTAGTTTCTTGGCTTGCTCTTCTTTTAGGTCAATATTTTTCTTATTATCTATATCAGTTAAATTATTTTCTGAAAAGAAGTTCCATATTTTTTGTATGTACCTATACGCAGCTCTTATACCACTGTCACTCCATTCTAAATTTCTTTCTGGAGGACTATCAGAAAGCATAAATATTCTAGCCGTATCAGCCCCATATTGTTTAATAATGTCTACAGGGTCTACAATATTTTTTTTAGATTTTGACATTTTTTCCGATCTCAACTCCTTGACAGGTAAACCAGTTTTTTTATTTAGTAGACCTTTTTGGCTAAACTTAACTTGTTCTGGAAAAATCCAGTTCTTATTTTCATCTTGATAGGTTTTGTGGCAGACCATACCCTGACAGAATAGTCCTTTAAAGGGTTCATTGATATTTAATTTTTTTGTTTTTTTTAGGGCTTTTGTAAAAAATCTTGCATATAACAAATGTAAGACAGCGTGTTCAATACCACCAACATATTGATGAACAGGGCACCATTTATCAATATCTGAAGAGTCGAACGGCGCCTCTGCAGTATTGTTTACAAATCTATAATAATACCAAGCTGAGTCAAAAAAAGTATCTAAAGTATCTGTCTCTCTAATTGCTTTTAGGCCCGTCTTTTTGCATACAGTATATTTCCATGTAGGATGATTATCCAATGGATTACCCTTTTTGGAAAAGTCTACATCTAAAGGCAATTCAATAGGTAGATCTTCTTCGTTTACAGTTAAGATTTCTCCATCCTCTCTATATATTATAGGTATAGGACACCCCCAATATCTCTGTCTAGAGGCACACCAGTCTCTTATTCTGTATTTTACTTTCTTTTTTCCAATACCTTTTTGTTCAAATGTTTCTATAATCTTATTTTTTGCTTGATTTACGTCCAATCCATTTAAAAAATCTGAGTTAATTAGAGTTCCGTCTCCAGTGTAAGCTTTACCACTATCCTTTATTTCTCCTTCAATCGGTTTTATAACTGGGATAATATCAATTTGATATTTTTTCGCAAATTCGTAATCCCTTTGATCATGAGCAGGAACACCAAATATAGCTCCTGTTCCATAGGTGGATAAAACAAAGTTAGATATATATATTGGTAATTTTTTTCCACTTAAAGGGTGCAAAGCAAAAAGTTCTGTGAAAACTCCTTTCTTTTCTCCCTTTTCTATAGTTTCTTCATCCGAAAAGGTTTTCTCCCATTCTGATACAAATTGTTTAATATATTTTTTATGCATTAGCTTAGAACTGAGTTTATGGTCGGGAGCAATTGCTATAAAAGTAGCTCCAAATATTGTGTCTGGTCTTGTGGTGAAAATTTCTATAATTTTATTTTCATCTGAGTCTAATATCAAATCATTTTTAAATATGCTAAATTTTAACTGAAGGCCTTTAGACTGGCCTATCCAATTCTTTTGCATGATTTTTACATTCTCAGGCCAAGCTGATAATTCATCTAGATCTTCAAGTAAATCTTTAGCAAAATTAGTAATTGCTAAAAACCATTGACTTAGTAGTTTCTTTTCAACTTTTGCTCCAGATCTCCAGCCCTTTCCTTCTATCACTTGTTCATTTGCCAATACGCTTTTTTCTACAGGATCCCAATTTGCCCAAGACTCTTTTTTATAAGCTAAATTTGAATTAAATAAAGTTATAAAAAGTTTCTGTTGCTGTTCTATATATTCCTTACTGCATGTACTTATTTCTCTTTTCCAGTCGTAGGATAACCCCATGGACTTCAGCTGTGATTTCATATTTTTTATATTTTTTTCTGTCCATATTTTAGGATGAATATTATTTTCTAATGCCGCGTTTTCTGCTGGCATTCCAAAAGCATCCCATCCCATTGGATGTAAAACGTTAAATCCTTTTGCCCTTTTATATCGTGCAAGTACATCTCCTAAAGTGTAGACACGCACATGCCCCATATGAATTCTACCTGAAGGGTATGGAAACATCTCTAAAACATAATAATTATTTTCGTCTTTTGATAGTCTTTTTGTTGAGAAAGCTTTTGTATCTTCCCAGAAATCTTGCCAAAACTTTTCTATCTTCTTAGGATCGTAAGCTTTTTTATTCTCAGAAGTCATAGAAAATATTATTTTTTAGATTTTATCTGAGAGGCTTTTCCAATAATTTTTCTTTGAATAGCTAGACTTTTTTTTGAGTCTATATTTGTATTTACCCACCTATTATTTTTAATGACTTGACGATGTATTTTTACTTTAACTGCTTCGCTAGATATCCGATTTGACAAAACTAATACAGTTATTTTAAACCTTTCTGAGGGTTTTCTTTCACTAATATACCATTCTGTAGTAATTAACCCACTTTTATAATCTACACTAGATAAGGGAAAGTCAGTAAGAACTTCAAGTGATCCATTCCAAATGTCATTATTTATATTAGAATTATCGTATCCTGAAGAGTTTTTCTCTTTTTTTCCTAGTAGCCATTCATTTATAAGCCCTTTACCTGCCTTTGTCTTTCTTAATCTTTCTACATCCCTAGGTCCATGGAGTCTTTCTAATTCGTCTGGCTGTGTAACCTTAATGCTATCTGTTGAACAAGAAATAAGGTTAATAAAAATAAATCCTAATATAAATATTTTTATAAAGCTAATCATAACTAATTAATGTTTACTATAAAAAAAAAGGAGGATTATTTCAACCCTCCTTAATTTAAATTATCTAGTTTGGTTAATCTAGATTAGAAACCAAAGCTTACTTTTGAGAAAATAATATCTACGTCAGTGTCTTTAACACCATTATCTTCTTGCTCAATAGTGATATAACCAGCTTCTAAGTTCACGCCACCACCTAGGTTGTAGCCTGCACTTATCATATTGTCAGTCTGATCATTATCAGTAGATTGACCCGTTTCATTGTAAGAAGTATTAATTCTACAAGCACCTACTGTAAAGTTTCCTGCAGCATACTTACCACACATCTTTGTTCCTTCTCTGTCACCATCATCAGTAGTAGTCTTAGCTTCTCCTGAGTCACCCATTTCATGTTGCATATATGAAAGTGTGAAACCTGCGTATGTAAGGCTAGCTGTAATAACACTTGATTCTAGATCATTATATTCTGTAGTACCAACCATTGGCGTATTTCCAGTAAGATTACCGTATGTTGCACTAAAAGATCCACCATCAAAACTTGTTGAATATTTGACAACAACGTCAAGCATATCCTGATAACAAGCATCTCCTGTTACGTTGGCAGCAGTACAAGCCTCAGCGTCCTGCCCAGAGGCGTTAGCTGTGTTTTCTCTTTGATCTGGTCCAAAAGAAACACCAACCTGTAAACCTTGGTAGTTGTTTGACATGAAACCAACTTTCATATAGTTACTTGCGTAACCTACTTCGTTTTTTGCACCATAGTTACCACTACCACCTGTATAAAAGTGACCAAGAATACCACCATCTGGCTCTCCTGTAGGTATAATAGTATCTGTTCTGTTATGCATTTTAGTACCTGCAGAAGCAGAGTTACCAAAATATATAGTTCCAAAACCACCACTAAATGTAAGATCGTTTTGATCTACTGTAATACCGTCAGTACCAGCATCAGCACCATTATCAGTATCTCTAGCTATAGTAAAAGTACCTGTAACTTCGATACCACTATCTAAAGTATTTGATGCTTTTGCAATAAGTCTAGTGTAGTTACCGTTTGAAAACCCAGATTTATCTGCTGAAGTACCTGTTGAGGTATCTACCGCGCCTTGAGTTGATTGATCTCCAGAACCGGCAAAGAACTCTTGGTAACCAGTCATGGAAATATCAGCTCTAGCAATAGCTAATACACCAAAGTAATAAACTAATGCCAAAGCAGTTAATAATATTTTTTTCATTATGTATACTCCCGTAAAAAAATTAATCGGAAAGCTAATTTGCTAACCATCTTCCCGCAATAATTACATAATAGTTCTTTAGACATTAAATACAAGGGAATAGTAACATAACAAAAAAAAAATACACAAATGTGGTATATTTGCAACAGCATGTAAAAAGGCCAAAAATCTAAAGTAATCAAAGCTAAAATTGTAATTTGATCTAAATGTAAAAGATCATGCGTAAAAACATTATGCCTATTATTAAAGATAATTATTTAAATAAAGCTGATAGGGAGTTTTTCAACATTGCAATGAAAACCCCTATGTTATCCAGAGACTTGGAAAAAACCTTGGCTGAAAAATGGGCATATGATGGTGACAAAAAAGCCATGCATCAAATTATCAGAGCATATTCAAAATTCGTTATAGCTTTTGCTATGAAATTTAAGAATTACGGCTTGCCAGTCACGGATTTAGTACAAGAGGGGCACATAGGGTTAATGCAGGCTATGGCAAAATTTGAGCCTGATCGTGAAATAAGATTTTCAACCTATGCATCTTGGTGGATAAGGTCTACAATACAAGATTATGTATTAAAAAATTGGTCTATCGTACGCACAGGTACTACAGCTTCTCAAAAAGCTCTATTTTTTAGCCTAAGAAGACTTAAATTAGAATTAAGTAAATTTAGCAAGGATGATAATGAAATAAACGATAAGATAGCAAAAAAGCTTAATATCAAAAAAAGAGAAGTGGAAATGATGGAGAGTAGGTTTCAAGGAGAAGATAAATCTCTGAACGCAAAAGTTTCTGATGATTACAATCAGGAATTGGGAAATTTTATCGTAGATGAGACTATTCCAGGAGAACCAGAAATAGTTGAAAAACTAGATCTAGTTACAAAAAGGTCTTGGTTTAAGCTGGCAATGAGAGAATTAGGTATAAGAGAAAGTCAGATAATAGCTCTTAGGCATCTCAGCGATGACCCTTTAACTTTAGAAAAATTAGGGGAAATTTTTAAAATAAGCAAAGAAAGAGTGAGGCAAATAGAAAACAGGGCTATTAAAAAATTAAAATTATTGGTAAAAAAAATCTCTCACCAAAAAATGGGCTTAAACAACGTCAAGTAACATTAGCTCAGATTGATTATTTATAAATAAAAAAAAATTTTATTTATTGCTTTACTCTCGCTTTATTGCAAAACTAAAAATGCACTGACATAGCATCAATAGGATCTTGCATGGGCGGCGGTACGAAATTAGTCAAATCCAGACCCTTGACAGCTTTTTTATATTCCTCTGTTGTTGGAATTCTCCCCAATATAGCAGAAAGAACTACAACGGGCGTTGAAGCTAGCAACGATTCGCCTTTTTTTTCTGAAGAGTCCTCAACTACTCTTCCTTTGAAAAGCCTTGTAGATGTGGCCATCACAGTATCTCCTCTTGAGGCTTTTTCTTGATTACCCATGCATAGGTTGCAACCTGGCCTTTCAAGGTATAATATATTTTCATAATTCTCTCGAGCAGTAAGTTTGGGTTTAACATCATCAAATTCAAAACCGGAGTACTTTTTTAAAATATCCCAATCTCCTTCTTCCTTAAGTTCGTTAATTATATTATAAGTAGGAGCAGCGACAATTAAAGGAGCTTTGAATTTAACTTTACCAGTATTTTCTTCAAGATTTCGTAACATATGAGCTACTATTTTAATGTCCCCCTTGTGAACCATACAAGATCCTACAAAACCTAAATCAACTAATTTCTGAGATCCGTAATAAGAGATAGGTCTAATATTGTCATGTGTGTATCTTTTGGAAATATCTTCATTGTTTACATCTGGATCAGCAATCATTGGTTCATTTATTAGATCAAGGTCTATTTCAACATTAGCAAAATATTTTGCGTTTTTATCCGGAAATAAGGCAGGTTTTTCTCCAGATTGAATTTGAAAAATTCTCTTCTCGGCTATTTTAATTAATTTATGCAACATCTTATTTTCATTTTCCATACCATTATCAATCATATTTTGAATACGAGATTTAGAAATTTCCAGGGATCTTATAAGTGTGTTATCTTCGGATATACAAATGGAAGCTTTTGCTTTCATTTCAGCAGTCCAATCTGTGAAAGTGAATGCTTGATCTGCCAATAAAGTTCCAATATGAACTTCTATAACTCTACCTTGAAAAATATTATCACCAAATTTCTTAAGCATTTGGGCTTGAGTTGCATGCACAACGTCTCGAAAATCTATGTGTTCAGCCATTTGACCTTTAAAGGTAACTTTAACCGACTCAGGTATTGGCATAGTAATTTCACCAGTTGCAAGAGCTAGCGCCACAGTTCCAGAATCAGCTCCAAAAGCCACCCCCTTTGACATACGGGTATGCGAGTCTCCTCCTATTATTATTGCCCAATCATCAACTGTTATATCATTTAAAACTTTATGAATTACGTCGGTCATAGAA
>MDTD01150154.1_pt1 | contig 14446 bp, 10 predicted proteins | sample 811221 | NCBI WGS metagenome assembly MDTD01 (sample SAMN05326646, study PRJNA326480) | marine metagenome | isolation source: seawater | place: Pacific Ocean: South West | collected 2011
CCGCTTCGATGAGGATGAAGCGACCCTCTTCCTCAAATTCTGATCGCAGTTCGTCGAGTGGCTTAAGGCGAATCTCCTCAGCACCTCCTTCTCCGCGAATATCTACCCAATCCTCTCCGAAGCGCTTGCGGTATTTCTCCAACGCAGAAGGCCCGTCACCTTTTTGCCGATTTTTAATCGAAGCGCTTTTCATCCACTTCTCTCCTCGGCTGAGGATGTTGTGATCCGAGAGTGCTAAAAAGTCATACCCCTTATCTTTGTACCAATCTACCACCATGTCGGGGAAATCATTTCCGTCACTCCACAGTGTATGAGTATGAGTGTTTCCCTTGAACCACGGAAGAGAGTCCTCCTCTTTCTTCGCCTCCTGCGCGCGGGGCCAGAAAAGGGCGGCGGCGAGGCCAAGTACAACCACACCCAGCAGCAGATGGTATTTTTTCATAAGAACTGATAGCCAAATCGCTTATGGGCACGCGAGACTTGAATGAGCGTCACTTTTTACGGGCCTGAATCTTTTCAGATTCTTGTGGACCAATCTCTCTCAGAAACACGTTACGCCAGCGAATCTCACCTCCATGCGTCTGAAGTTGAATTGGGCCTTTTTCAGGAAGTGGTCCCTTTTTGTTAAAGTAGTTTTGCAACCGCGCATGATCTACTACCAGCTTGCCGTTAAGATGGATTGTCACGAGGTCCCCGGCCATAATGATACGGAAGCTGTTCCATTCTCCAAAGGGCTTATCAGCTAGCACGAGTGGATCCTTTCCGGGCCACGTCTTGGGATTATTCCAAAGTCCCCCGGAACCTTTATCAGCCCCGATATTCCACTTTCCACCCTCTTTGGTGTAATCCCAGATCTGAACCTGCGGAATACCCCGGAGATAGATCCCACTATCGGCCTTGGCTACTGTCTTGTATTCGAGGAGCAATTCGAAATCGCCATAGTGCTTCTCTGTGCTGAGGTAAAGTCCACGACCATCGTTAACCAGCTCGTTATCTTCAACACTCCAGTGCTTTTGAATGTCCAACAAACTCTTGGCTTTCTTTTCAGCAAGCTCCTCCGGGCTAAGGGCCATCCACTTAGCTGGATCCTCAGTTCCAATCCCCCACCATCCCGAAAGGTCCTTTCCATTAAAAAGAGCAGAGAATCCTTCAGGTGGGTGAACTTCCGCAAGGTCATCGGCAACCACGGGCATTCCCGCACTTAAGGTCATCAACAAAAAGGCCGCGAAAGATTGAATCAATTTGGGCTTCATAGTGCGAAAAGCAGTAATCTCCCGGATTGTAGCCCCCGGGCTGGAAGTGGCTATTGCAAAATCTTCACCGGGTTACTATTTCTGCGCCAATGCGCTTCTTCCCCCTGCTCCTCATTCTGTGGTCATCGTCTTGGATTCAATCCTCCATGGCGAGTCAGCCCAATGTCGTCCTCATTATCACTGACGATCAGGGCTATGGCGATCTCGGCTGTAATGGTCATCCGTGGGTAAAAACTCCTCATCTGGATAAGTTACACGCACAGGCAGTGGCATTAGATGACTACCATGTCGCACCCACCTGCTCGCCTACCCGTTGTGGCTTGCTTACTGGACACTGGACCAACCGGACCGGGGTCTGGCACACGGTGAACGGAAGGTCCATGCTACGCGAAAATGAAATTACGCTCGGTCAGCTGCTTAAGAATAATGGTTACCATACAGGAATGTTCGGCAAATGGCATCTTGGGGATAACTTTCCCTACCGTCCGGAGGATCGGGGCTTTGCAGAGGTTTATCGCCACGGAGGCGGAGGAGTAGGTCAAACGCCGGATCTCTGGAATAATAATTATTTTGATGGCCGCTACTGGCATAACGGCAAGATCGTCTCCGCCAAGGGATTCTGCAGTGACGTATTCTTCGATTATGGCATTCAGTTTATCCGGGACTCTGTTCGCGCGAAGAAGCCTTTCTTTGCCTACATCTCGACAAACGCCCCGCACGGGCCCCTGCATTGCCCTCAGAAATACATGGACCTTTACCCGGGGCGCAGCAAGGCAGAGCAGGCATACTACGGGATGATCTCGAATATTGATGAGAATGTGGGGCGGACCCGCCGCGTTCTTGAAGAACTGAAAATCACTGACAACACGATCTTCATCTTCACCACCGATAACGGGACGACTCTCGGCAGAAATATATTTAATGCCGGCATGAGGGGTTCAAAGGGAAGCGAATACGATGGAGGACACCGGGTTCCATTCCTTGTGCACTGGCCCGCCGGCAACCTTGACCAGAAACGGTCCGTCAACACTCTCACATCCTTTGTCGACATTGTCCCAACTCTCCTCGACCTCTGTGGAGCCACCAAGATTCCTCCAGCTCTCAAATTCGATGGAATTTCGATTCGTAAACTGCTCAGCGAAGGTGATCACAAGGGCTGGCCGGATCGATTTCTGATTACAGATTCCCAGCGAGTCCGGGATCCCATCAAATGGCGCAAGTCCTCCGTAATGTCGGAGCGATGGCGACTGGTAAATGGTAATGAGCTCTATCACATCGATAATGACCCCGGTCAAAAAAAGGATCTTTCCGCTGAAAACCCCCAGCAGGTCAAAAAGATGCGCACCTTTTACAACGACTGGTGGGCTGAACTGGAGCCAACATTTTCCCAAACCACGGAAATCTACCTCGGTCATCAGGACCATCCTCGTGTCTCACTAACGTCCCACGACTGGATCCAAGAGCAGAACCCACCGTGGAACCAGGGTCATATCCGCAGGGGATCAGGCGCGCAGAATGGCAAGCATCGTGGCCACTGGGCGGTTAAAGTCGTCAAGGCGGGAAATTATTCCTTCGAAATGCGCCGCTGGCCTGCCGAAGCGAATATTCCGATCAACGCGGGCGTTCCCGCTCTCCCTAACGTCCCCGGCTCGAGTAATGCATTTAGCTCTATCCCTGGCAAAGCCTTCGCCTTTGAGAGGGCGACTCTTCGTATCGATGGCAATGCTATTGCCTCAGTCCCCGTGGAATCTTCGGAGAGCCACGTAAAGATCACCGCAACACTCACCGCTGGATCACACCGCTTATCTCCTTTTTTCACTGCTTCTAACGGCGACCAACTAGGGGCATATTACCTCATCGTCGAACCTGCTCCCTGAGAGAGTTATTCATGTAAACCGAAGTAATATGGACTCCTTTACCACTTTGGCGAAATGACTCGGCATCCTCCAACGTATTTTGCTATACACTCTGACCCCTTTTTCGCCCAATCCGGAGAAGAACGGAGTCTCTAAGGCAATCCAAAACGGAACATTCATCATGATCACACGTATGATTCTTAAATCCTCCGCTTTCCCCCTGACGGTTACTGCTTTTCTCTGCCTTACTCCCACAGGTGAATCGGCTGAACAGACCGCAGTCGTGCAGGAGAAGCAACTCCTCGAGGCTCTTAATCAAAAGAAGGTTCAGGCTCTTTCTGAAGCAGAGGAGGCCCAGCTTCTCATTGCGGGGTATGAAGAATTCCTTGAGGACCCGGAACTTAACCCGGAAGAGCGTCCTGAAATCCGCAAAAGTCTCATCAAGGAAAAATCCCGCTATAAGCAACACCGGTCCAGAGCCGGAAGAATTCAGGTGGCCCAGCAGGAACTACGGCAGCTTCCCCACGACCCAGCAGTGACCCTATCCAGCCTCAAGGCAGCCTACGCCGACCTCGAGGGCCTCGCCGCAAGAGGAAAGGCTGCATGGAATGAAGTACTCTCTACCCGGGGAAAATTTGTAGAAAATCTTGAGCGAGAGCACGAACAACATCTCAAGGACGCGCAGGAGGCAATTCGTAATCTCAATGTGGAGACTCAAGCGACTGAGCTTCTGTTAAGTTCGGTTGACCCGAATACTGGCGACACTTCTGACTCGGAATTTTTCGTCGCACTGAAGCTCCCCGCAATAAGATCGGCTGTTGAGCGGGGTTTCCGAATTGCTACCGATTCAGGAGACAAGCAGCGACAGGCGCAGACTACGCTCATCGCCTTGATCGCCTACTCACAATATTTCTGGGATCACTATAGCGGAAAACGCTCTCTCCTGACAGAAGATGAGCTTCCCTCGGACCGCCAGCGCAATATTTTTGGTGTTCCAGACGGCAAGGTTCTCACAAGTGACATGATTACACATAACAATAGTCATTTTTACTATCTCGCTCCAAAGGCGCGCGAAAAATTCAACAAGACCTTGAAAATGATCTGGGGAGAGAAGGCTGTGTCCGTGACAACATGGAACCAGAAATACGATGAGCCGTTCGCACAGGCCTGCCGTGCCTTGGCCACTGTAAATGACGAGCACCTGGTCCCCAACCCTCAGGTTTTCTCTATCATGGAAAAAATCGAGCTCCTCCTCAATGAGCTCGATCTAGTGAACAAATCTATCAGTCAGCTGGACTCCAATTATCGAGCACAACTGGCGAAAGCCAAACAGTTTGGAAATGAGGCGCGCCTTTCCTCTGCACATTACAACGCGGAGATCTGGAGCAAGGAATCTGAGCAACTCATTATCGGATTTGAACGCAGTCGCGCCCTTCTCGTACAACAACTGAAGGATTCCCGTGAAAAAGGATGGATTCCTGATGCCCGCAGAATCTCCGAGAGTGCTCTTATAATCGGCAAGGCCCAGAGGCGATTCTATGCAGTTCGTAAGGTCAAGGAGGAGCTTGAAGACCTGCTCTCTGCCCGGAAGTCACGGCCATAGCACGCGGGCAGGCACTATTACTTCAGTCAAACGCTGCCAGACCGAAAATGCTTTCATCTGGCAGTAAGGAACTCACGACAACTCCTTAGGCCAGGACCTTGCCGCCTTCACGATGTTCCATGGAATCGCCGATTCTGCGACAAAACATTGACCGGCCTCTGAAAGTGGGCACCTTGCCACTGTTCCCGCAATTTTGACGGATCAATCGCTCCTCACAAACACTTGCTCGCCATGAATCGTATTATTCTCACTCTTCTTGCCACAGCCCTGATGGGCACCTCGGTCTATGCCGCACGACCCGACTGGCTTCAGTGGAGAGGCCCGACTCGCGACAGCCAGATCCATAAGTCTGCCAAGCCCTGGCCCGACAAACTCACAAAGGGTAATCTCAAGAAAAAATGGTCGGTAGATATCGCCGAAGGCTACTCTTCTCCCATCGTGGCGGGCAGTCGCGTGATTACCGTCGAAACCAAGTCCAAAAAGAACGAAATCGTTCGGGCTTTCGATCGTGATTCCGGAAAACAGCTTTGGGAGAGCTCATGGGCGGGATCGATGAAGGTTCCATTTTTTGCTGCTAAAAACGGTAGCTGGGTTCGAAGCTCTCCAGCGGCGGACGATAAGAACATTTACATTGGCGGAATGCTGGACGTCCTTGTTGCTCTCGATATTAGCACCGGTAAGCAAAAATGGAGCGTGGACTTCCCCAAGAAGGAAAAAACAACCAAACCTCAGTTCGGGTTTGTCTGTTCTCCTCTGCTGGACGAAGACAGCATTTACGTTCAGGTCGGCAGCGCCCTTCGCAAGATTCGAAAGGATAATGGAGAAACAATGTGGAAGTCCCTCTCTGATGAAAGGGCAATGTTCGGGTCCGCATTTTCATCACCGGTTCGTGCCCGAATCGGAAAGCGCGACCAGATCGTAGTACAGACCCGTATGGAACTCGCAGGCGTGGCTCCGCATGATGGCAAGGTTATCTGGAAAACTCCGGTCAAAGCCTTCAGGGGAATGAACATCCTCACTCCTACCGTGATCGACGACAAGGTATTCACTTCGACCTACGGGGGAGGTACCTTCTGGTATGGCGTTGAAACAAAGAAAAACAAGCAGGACGTCGCCCCCCTGTGGCAGCACAAGGTTGAAGGATACATGTCCTCACCGGTCGTCGTCGACGACCTGATCTACATGCATGGACGCGACAAGCGTTTCCACTGTATCGATCCCGCAAAAAAGGAAGTCCTTTGGTCCACCGGGGAAGTTTTTGGTGATTACTGGTCCATGGTCGCAAACGGAAAGCAGATCCTCGCCCTCGACAGTCGAGGGTATCTGCTTCTCATTGAAGCAAGTCCGGAAGGATTCAAGCCAGCCGGCAAGATCGAGGTAAGCGGCAGAGCAACATGGGCTCACCTCGTTGTGTGTGGGGACGAAGTCTACGTCCGGGACCTCAAGGGTCTCACTGCATATAGCTGGAAGTAACCGGAAAATCCCGGCTCGGTCAGTCGAGAATATCCTCCGTCGGTTTTTTCTTCGGTGGAGGCTTTTTCCCTGGCTTCTGGGCTGGTGGTTTCCAGTCCGGATGAGGGGTAGCCCAGATCTTTCTCTCTCCGAGATTCAGTGTCTGGCGAACGGAATCATCGGCAAAAACCCAGCCGACCGGGATCCGCTTGTCCTCCGCAATTCTCCGGACACCAATATACTGTTCGAAGGAATCTTTGGTCACAAAAAACCGAAGGTAGTCTCTGTCGAACGAGGCCGCAACCATCACCTTGTTGGCAGCAGATCTCGATTTCACGAGGCTTTCTAAATCTTCACCCTTACCATCCCTGGGGTAACAGAAAACCTGCAGATGTCCGTTTTCATGCAGCTTGAATTCATACCGGAAGAGAGGGTTACTCTCCGCTAACTTATCCAATACGGTCAGAATTTTTTCTCTATCATAGCGATTCTTATATTTGGGATCACGGGATAGCAGATCCTTTCTCGGGGTCACCTTGGCTGCAATTGCGTCCAGAATCCCCTCCCGGTCAAAATGAATCAATTTTCCACCACGAATGATCATGCGGATCTCTTTTGCTTCCTCTTCAGGGACGCGAGGATTGGGAAGGCGAACCAGTTTGGCCTTCCTGTTTCTGAGACTTTCCTCTTCCTCCTTTGCCTTACTTCTTAACTGCGCCAGTCTGCCACCCTCGGCTTCCAGTTTCTGCCTTAGCTCCTCGATCTCCTGCTCGAGGATTGCCAACTCGAGATCCAGTTTCTTGAAACGGGCCTCGTTGCTTCCGAGCTCTTTTCTGACCGCGATCAACGTCTCTAACTCTTCTCGCGCCTTCTCGAGGTCCTCGGGAGCCACCACCTCAGGTTCCTTCAACTGGTCAAGGCGCTCCATCACGATTTTCTCCTTCGCCTCCAGATCGGACATCATCGCCACGCTAACTTCAGGTAAATTGGCTCGAATTCGTTTGGCCGCGCTCGAAACATTTACCTGAGTGACAATCAGAACGACGATAAGAACACCGACTACATTTGTCATGGTATCAAGAAGAGAGTCCAGACTCCCCATGGTATCATTTCTTTTCTTTCGTCGTGCCATGGCCTTATCAACGTCGTTTACTGAAGAACTCCTTGAGGTCCACATCTCCCCCGCCAATCAGAGGGACCTTGCTTGTTACCGCACCAGCCCCCCTCGCGAAATCACGAGCTGCATAAAAACTGGATCGCGCATCTTCCCTTACAAGAAAGACGATAATCCGGTCTTCCTTAGATGCTGCGTAATTCACCGCCTGTCGGAATTTAGCGTTCTTTGAAATTTCCTTACGGGCTACCTCCACTCGCTGGGATGGACTGTGGATGACCACTCCCTCCTTTCGCGCTTCCATGAAAACGGGAGTGACCTTACGGAAATAGTTGGAGTTGGAGAGAATCCTCAGCGGCAGTCCTCTCCCTGCCTGCTTGGCGAGCTCTCCCAGTTTTTCTTTCCCCTCAACCAACCCCGCCTCAACCTTTTTGTTGGCATCCAAGATCTTTTCCCTTTCTACCCTCGCCTCCTCAACCTGTCGCACAAGTGGAGGGAGCTTTAATCCTTCCTGCCGGACAGTCTCAATCTCGGCCGAGACCATTTCCACCTGCATCTTGATCTCGGTCAGAGTCGCGGCATCCGCATTCTTCTGCTGCAGCTCCTTCTTCTTCAGCTCAATCTCGGCCTCTCGCTCTGCAATTTCATCCTGCAGAGCAACATAGTCTTCAGCCCGAGCGACCGCTTCATCCTTCCGCCCCTGCAGAACCTCCGATACGCTCAGTGCGACAATCAGAATCGTAAGAGACCCAATCAGACACGCGAGGATGCTTAGAAATGGAAACAGAGAGATCTCTGGTCCCGCTGATGCTCGCCCTTTGGCCATTACCTTGAATTTATTTTACGACTTCTCCCGGTTTTAGGCTATCACGCTCAGAACCATTTCCTTTTTTTCTCAATCTTGACCTGCTTTCCATCTAGTTCCCGAAGGACCTTGTTGAGCTCTTTCATGCCGTCCGCAAGGACCTGAAAGGAGGACTTCACCCTCTCCGAGGTCGCCTCGAGAGTATGCTTGGACTGAGCCTCAAGGCTTTCAGCCATCGCCCCAACCTTTTCCTCAATCACGGATCGTTGCGAATCGATTGCAGCCGTAGTCCGTTCGACCAGTTGGAGCTGTTTTGCCTGACCCTCGGCCATTCCCTCACCAACCTCTCGTAACTGCTGAAGAAGATCTTGCTGACTCTCAGCAAGAACCGGAGCAAGGGCGTTGGCAAGGGACCGGGTATTATCGGCAATATCTGAAACCCCACCAGCATCACTGAGCCTTTTGAGAAGGTTTTCAAGGCAATAACTGTCCACCGAAGCCAGAAGGTCTTCCTCCGCCTTCTGCATTCCACTTGCAGGGAAACTTAAGAGAATGCTCATGCATAGGGCAACCAGAGTGGTATCAAAAGCAACACCGAGACCGACGGTCACCTCTGTCAACTGATCCATGAGCGAAGCCATTTCCTGTGTTCCCGACATCCCACCGGCCAAACCAGCAATCGCAGTCGAAATCCCGAGCACTGTTCCGATAAAACCCATGATCGGAATAGCCCAGAGAAACACTTTCACAAGGGTGTAACTGCCGCTGATTTTTCCCGCATCGATTTCCGACTGCATCTCCATCATGCTCGCTACCTCGGGATTGCTCTCGCGGGCCTTGAAGTGCTCAAGACCCCGGCGAATCCTTCTAAGCATATAACTGTCCCCCAGTTTAGCTGGTAAGGTTGCCTGATAGCTAAGAAAGTTGTCGACGTTCTGCGGGGTAATCGCATCCGCGATGGAAACAGGAAGGACGTCCATGATGAGAGCGCGCCGCTCCACTTTTAATCTCCGGTATTTCAAGATCATAATTCCTGCGGCCCATCCGAGAAAGAGAACGAGGACGAAAGGCACCCATCCGCGATCAAGAAAAAGAGCCCCAAAGTAAGCATCCTTGAAAGGAAGCATCATGAGCAGGAAGCCCACAGTAATTGCAGCCCCAATGGCAAATCCTGTCCACAGTTCACGATTCCCGGCACTTCCCCAGTTCTGGCCCCCCGGGCTACCCTCTGCAGCAGGGTCCTGCTGGTGGGAAACCGCACCCGGAGCAGACAGGGATCCTAGAGCTGGAACGGTACAGTTAGTAGCGCAGAAGGGGCACTTTACCTGAGTCTCTGAGGCGAATTGCTGAGCCAGAAGAGCCTGATTACAAGAGGGACAGGAAAATCTCACACCCCAATTCATCTTATATTAAGCAGAAGTGCAACTCGCCGCATTGTACCCCTCTCAGAAAAGCCACTTTTGGAAGGGTCTTCACGTCTCCTTCGATCATTTCTCGCTTCCTATCTCCAGACTGTTTGCTTTCCATTCCCCATCCCGAAGGCTTGGCCATGGGGTCCTTCGCTATACCATGAAAACCGTATATCTTTTCATTCTGATCCTTATCACTGGCATTACGCCCGCCACTGTCTCTGCGGCAGGAAACAAAGCCTCCAGTCGAGCACCAAATATTATCATCATCATGACCGATGATCAGGGGTATGCTGATGTAGGAACGTTCGGCGCAAAGGGGTTCTCGACACCCCACCTCGACCGGCTAGCAGACGAGGGGCTGCGCTTTACCAACTGGTATGTGCCCCAGGCAGTGTGTGGCGCCTCCCGAGCCGGACTACTTACCGGCTGCTACCCGAATCGTATCAACATGCTCGGAGCCCCCGGCCCAAGTTCGCAGGGGGGTATCGCAGACGGAGAGGTTCTTATCTCCGAGATGCTCAAGGATTGTGGTTACGCCACAGCCCTTTTTGGAAAGTGGCACTTGGGCCACCTGAAGAAATTTCTGCCCCTCCAGCACGGTTTCGACGAATACTATGGGTTGCCCTTCTCCAATGACATGTGGCCCTTCCATCCGGGTGTCCGTCATCTTCCCATGGAAAAGAGACTGAAGCGCTGGCCTCACCTCCCTATGATTGAGGGTAACGAAATCGTCAACAAAGAGGTTTCGCCTGAGGATCAGGTTGGCCTCACAACCTCTTATACCGAAAGGGCAGTAGACTTCATTTCCCGTAACCGAACCAAGCCCTTCTTCCTCTACGTGGCGCACTCCATGCCTCACGTTCCTCTTTTTGTCTCGGACAAATTCAAGGGTAAATCTGAACAGGGGCTTTACGGGGATGTCATCATGGAGATAGACTGGTCCGTCGGACAGATCACGGCAGCCCTGAAGAAATTTGACCTGGCTGACGATACCTTGATCTTGTTCACCAGCGACAACGGTCCTTGGTTAAGCTACGGTAACCACGCGGGGAGCGCTCATCCACTGCGCGAAGGAAAGGGCACTACGTGGGAAGGGGGGCAACGGGTCCCCTGCATTGTACGTTGGCCTCGTAGAATTCCTGCAGGCCAAGCTTGTCATACTCCGGCCATGCACATTGATCTTTTCCCAACGATACGGAATATTGTGGGTGGGAAAAAACCACCCCACCAGATTGATGGGCGGGACATCACTTCCCTGCTCACAGATCCCGGGGACGCTAAGAGTCCACACGAGGCGTATTTCTTTTACCGTGGAGACCGGCTTGAGGCGGGTCGGTCGGGAAAATGGAGTCTCCATCTCAATCACTCGTATCGCAGCCTGAAAGACCAACCTGGAAAAGATGGAATTCCAGGCCCCTATATTCAGAAAGAGACAGAGGTGACCCTCTACGATCTTGAAAAGGACCTCAGTCAGAAACGCAACATAGCCGAAGATCATCCTCGCGTCGTCAATCGTCTGAAGAATCTCGCAACGAAGTTTGATACCAGTCTCAGGGCGAACAAGCGCCCCAAGGGATCTCTTTGATCACTCCACCTGTCAAAGTAGACTTCTTCGCTTACACGATACTCAGATGCGGAGGATTCAATCGGGGCGGTCCTCGAGGATCACGCTTGGCAGCGCTAGACCCTCCTCTCTCCACCGCGGATTGCCAAAGATCCTCTTATCGGTGAACTCGTAGTCGTCCCACGGAGACTGGTCTTGCATCCGTGGATCACCGGTCGCACGAAGATAATCCTCCATCTTTTGCCGAAGCGATGACTTTATCTCTGAATATTTCTTGTCTTCCGCGAGGTTCCTCAACTGATGCGGATCCTGCTGCATATCATACAGTTCCTCAGCAGGGCGCCGCCCAAAAGAGAGTCGGTAGTAAGGCGCTATTCTAGTTTCACCACAGTTCTTCATGAGGAAATCCTTGGTCGCTCCACGGTCGCAATCCCCAAGGAATCCCTGGTGGGACGACACGAAATCCGGATCGCCAGCCGGCCACCGATTCGGCTCATAGTTCCGAATGTAGGCAAAGGAATTGGTCCGAATGCACCGTGCAGGGTAACCCACTCCATCACGGCGGCAGATAATATGGCGCTCGAATCCGGTGACAACAAAATCGCGCGATGGAACACTATCCTTTTCCAGTAATGACTGCCCGTTCATCTCTGCTGGAATCTCAACCTCTGCCGCTGCCAGAAAGGTGGGAGCAAGATCAATGAGGTTAACCAGATCTCGACGAGTCACACCTTTCCTGGCTGGTCCGGGGAATCGAATAGCTAGGGGCACCCGGGTTCCAGAATCATAAAGGTTGCACTTGGATCGGGGCATCGGGTTTCCATGATCGCTGGTAACCACGATTAAGGTGTTCTCCAGCAGATTTTCCCTCTCAAGAATATTGAGCATTCTTCCGAGATGCCTATCGAAGTGCTCGATCTCAAGAGCGTAGTCGAGAAACTCTCCCCGGACAACTGGGTGATCCGGCAGGCTCCCGGGTAGCAATGCATCTTCCAGCTTCTTCCCATTTTTTTTCCATGCCCCTTCCTCAAACCTCTGGTGAGGCTCATTCGATCCATACCAGAAGAAAAATGGCTTCTCCCTGTCCCGGCTAGCAAGGAAGTCCTCGAAGTTAGACGCATAATCAAGATGACTCATTCCAGGACGCCGCTCCTTCAGTGTCCTGCGGTGAAAAGAGGCTCCTAGAATTGCTTCGGTCTGGATTGAGGAATACGAACGGGGTGGCAACGATTTCCCTGCAGCCGGTGTAAATCCCTCAAGTTTTCCCGGCCCCCAGGTCTTCCCTGTTGCGGCCAGCTGGTATCCGGATTGCCGGAGGAGGAGCGAGAAAATGGCATACTCAGATTTCAAGGAGCCCATCAGGTTCCCCCCGGGTCCAGTCTCCCACATATTCCGCCCGGTAAGGATCGAGGTCCGGGACGGCATGCAGGAGGGGCAGGAAGCAAACGCGTGCGTGAAAAGGATTCCCTCCCGTGCTACCCGGTCAAATGCCGGTGTGCTTGTCCCCTTATCGCCATAGGCACTGGCATGCATCCAAGACTGATCATCCGAAATCGCAAAGAGAATATTTGGACGATCGGCACCTTCGATCACTTCTGGCCAAAAAAGGACCAGCACTGCAGCGAGACGAATCATTTCCATGTCTTCCCTGATTTACCGCTCCTTGACAAGCGACCAGTAGATCCGGACACGGTTAGTAATTTTCCCAGAACACGTGTAAATCCTGAACGCCAATTCCCTCGAGGCTTTCAAGCTCCCCTGCGGCTCCCTGAAACACATCACCTTTTGCAAGCTTACTGGGTGTCACAAGACAACGCATTCCCGCATTATGAGCAGCCTCCATGCCGTGCCTTGTATCCTCAATGACAAAACAATTTCGAGGCTCTACCCCGCAACGCTGTGCTACCAATAGATATACCTCTGGATCGGGCTTCTTAGCCTCCACATCATCACCGGCGCACACCGTTTCCAGCGACGCAACGAGCTCCTCACCCAGCGAAGCCTCTAGGACTTTTTCTGCGGCCCACTTGACACACGCCGATCCAACAGCCAGTCCCACCCCGGAGCCGATCACTTCCTTGAAAAGAGATTTCACCCCGGGCCGGAGAGCGAGCTCTTCTCGTTCGAGCGCATCTACAACAAGATCCACATACAGATCCGTCTTTCGCGCATATAGCTTGCTGCAGGTCTCACCATGATTTTCCACGGGCTGCGATAGCCATTTGAGGATCTCATCGAACTTTGCTCCGCCCATCGTGGCAAGCCGCGCCTTGTAATCTTCTTCGCTCCACTCCCGCGAAAGGTTCAATTCACGAAACAGAGCATTATATGCCCTCCGATGGTAGTCCTCGGTCTCCAAGATCGTTCCATCGAGATCTGAAATTACTAAATCTATTGGCATTGCGCTATAGCAGGGAATGATGGCAGCGTGCCCTGAATTCAAGAAATCGGTCCCGGTAGTAGCTCTCTCTTCCGCTCTCAGGCTCCACGACCTGAGACATTTTTACCATTCTGCGAGACCAGTTCCCAACAGGATCACCATGAAATCCAGCAGCAGCCAGGATCGCGGCTCCCATTGCCGAATGAGGATAGGCGGGGATCTTGATACATTTGCACAGCATATCAGCACGCACCTGAAGACTCAGCCTACTCCGGGATCCTCCCCCGGTCGCATAGAGGTTTTCTCCAACAACTCCCCCTAGAGATTCGATCAACTCGAATACCAGCGCTTCAAGGCATGCCAGTCCCTCCAGACAACCAAGAAAAAATCCTACTTCATCATCCTCCTCACCATCACAAAAGGGCTTGAAGGAACTACTGGCAAACGGAAGGCGCTCACCCTGCCGCACTGAGGGATATATGAGATGACTGGTCTCTTCTCGTTCCCGTGACCGCACTTCTATTTCCTCGATACGATTACCGAAACGTCGACGCACTATCTCTCCACCGGCATTTGACGCGCCACCTGGCAGCCATGATCCATCCGGATGTCGATGGCAGTAGATTCTCGCTTGCGGGTCTTCGATTTTTCTCTCACTCACACCCTTGAACGCCATTGTTGTCCCCACCGTTGTTGACCAGTCTCCGGGACTCGCAGCGCCGGAGGCATAAAATGCTGCATTTGAATCGGTCGCTCCACTCACAAGCACTACCTCCCGAGGCAATCGCCATCGCTTGCAATGCCTTTCACTCAGAAATCCAATTCGCCGCCCCGGGGCCACCACCTCAGGCAAGCTGAGATCCGCCAGACTGGAGGGCCATTTTCCAAGAGCTGGGTCAACCCCTGTTTTCATGGCATTGGTAAAATCAGTTGGAATCTCAGGAGTTCCTGCCAGCCAACTGTTGACGAAGTCGGCCGCATGGAAAAAGAGCACATCTTCCGGCAAA
>MDTD01044053.1_pt1 | contig 14440 bp, 6 predicted proteins | sample 811221 | NCBI WGS metagenome assembly MDTD01 (sample SAMN05326646, study PRJNA326480) | marine metagenome | isolation source: seawater | place: Pacific Ocean: South West | collected 2011
CGCGAGCGTCTCCGTCCTCGCGCTCGAGCATCGATTTCACCTCTCGCGCGCTTCGCGCGCTCGCCTCGACCTCGAGCACCGCGGACACTTCGATGCGCTCTCGCGTCGACGTCGTCTCGTACCTTTCGTAACTCGCGGCGTACGCGATGCGCGTCTCGTGATCGAGTCTCTGTATCATAAATTGACCTTTTCTCGAGAGGTAGACACACCCCGCGTACACGCGCGCGAGCGCGCGGTGACCTTCGATCGTCTCCAAGACGGCGCCGCTGGCAACGTCAACCAACCGCCAATCGTCACCCCCTTGCGCGCCGCGAAGCAACACGGATCGGTGCGGGTAATGGCCGGCAGCGCACTCGATCGTTTTCGTCGTTGGATTGAATACGCACGTGCGCGGTCCTTTGGACGCGCTCAACGAGCGCTTCACCGCGAGATAGAGTGGCGCTTTACAGTCCGCGGTCCCCTCATCGTTCGCCGTGAAGAGCACCGCGTCTTCTCCTTTCAAGTCGATGGCGGCTTCCTTCGCGGCGCACGGCACGTGTTTTTCGAGAATGTTCACATTGTACGGATCCACCAACGCCTCCTCCGACTGGCGTTCGAACAATTCACCGGGTCTGGTGACGTAGTAGTAATCCAGCGGCCGCTCGCTCGAGATGATCACGGCGACAGAGTCGCCTCGACGTCGACCCGCGCGTCCGGCTTGTTGCCACATCGCGGACGCCGTCTCCGGTACGCCGACGTGCACGGTGGCGTCGAGCGCGCCGACGTCGATCCCCATCTCTAACGCGGACGTACACACCAAGGCGCTGATTTCTCCCCGTTGTAATCTCCGCTCCAACTTACGGCGTTCCGCTTGGTCGTAACCGGCGCGATAACTATCCACTTTCGTCGCCAACTCGGGTCGGATTTTGCTCAAAACCGTCTTCGCGTCGCGAGACACCGTTTCCGCCAACGTGCGCGCGGCCACAAAAACCAAACATCGAATGCCGAGCTGGACGAGGTCCGCGACTACGTCCGCCGCTTCGGAATACGGACTGCGTCGTTGTCGAAGCGTTCCGCTTCCGGCAGAATCATCGTCTTCGTTCGAAAGGGCTACGTTTCTTCCTCCTCCTCCGCTCTTTCCGCCGTTGGCAATCTCGGGCGGTTGCCACAACAGGATCGCCTTTCTACCGCTCGGCGCCCCGGAGTCATGCACGCACACCGGCGTTCGAGTCGTGAGTCGTCTGACGTGTTCGATTGGGTTTGAAATTGTCGCCGACGTACAGATAAACTCGGGACGCACCTGCGAATTCCAAAACGCGCACACTCTGAGCAAGCGTCGCAAGACGTTTGCGACATGCGCGCCGCTGACGCCCGTGTGCGTGTGCGCCTCGTCTAGAACGACGTATCTGAGCGATCCCCAAAAGTTTTTTCCCCAAGACTTGTGCGCGGGAAGCATGGCGTGATGCAAAGAATCAGGATTTGTCAAAAGAATTTGCGTTCGCTGTTTCTTTATTTTCGCCTTGACCTCGGCGTCGGTATCGCCGTCGCACACCGCCATCTTCACATCCGCCAGACGCTCTAAACGAACCACATCGACGTCTGGATGCGACGTCGACACGAACGCCGCCTTCTCTTTCGACGTAAACGTCGTTTTATCGGGATCCGTAGTCTTCATCTCTTCCGTGATTTCGTACAGCAACTCTTGCGCGCTTTGCACGATTCTCGTCATTTTGACCAGTTGATCATTCGCGAGCGCTTTGAGCGGAAACATGCAGAGCGCCTTGGATTTGTTTCCCTTGACGTCGTCCATGATGGCTTCAAAAATGGGCACGACGTAGCAGAGCGATTTTCCACTCGCCGTCGGCGTCGAGACGACGACGGACCTCCCGGAGCGGGCGGCGTCGATGGCGGCGCTTTGATGAGAATACAGCTTTGAAGCGCCGCATCGCGCCATCACGGCGCCGAGCGTGGGATCCATTGAGAATCCGGGAGGAGACGCGTAGTTTTCCGCCCTCGCCTCGAGCCAACGCGCGCCGACGCATCGCGAATCGCACTTCATCGCGTCGACGAACGCTTGGACGCTCGTTCCGGCGTCGTCCCCGTCTCGGCCTCCCGCTCGCGACAACAGGGTGCGCAACCGCGAGCGCGTCTTCGTCGTTCGACCCGACGAGCTCGGCACCGCGCGAGCGTCTCCGTCCTCGCGCTCGAGCATCGATTTCACCTCTCGCGCGCTTCGCGCGCTCGCCTCGACCTCGAGCACCGATTTCACCTCCCGCGCGCTCCGCGCGTTCGCCTCGAGCGCGCGCACCTTGGCGACGGCGACCGAGTAATCGAAATCAAAATCCTCGTCGTCGTCCAGCGACGCGATGAGCGCGTCGCCCCCCATCGTCCAAGACGACGGACGCCTCCGTCTGTCTCCGTCTGTCGGTCCGACATTTGATTTGCATCACCTGATGCTGATGATGATGATGATGACGATGAAGATGACGCTGTGCGCCGCACTCGTCGCCCGTCGTCATGACGACCCGAGACGCCGCACCGGTGGAGGTTTTCGTGTGCGGAGGCACGGGACTCGTCGGTTCCGCGCTCGTCGCGCAGTTGCGCGCCGCGACGTCGACGCCCGCGGGCGCGATCGTGCAGCTCAGAGGCTTTTGTTCGAGCCGTGAGGTGACGCGAGAGAGGGACGGGGCGACGACCGGCATCGCGGGAGACTCGGTGTCTGACGATGAGATCCTCGCGTGTTGCTCGTCGACCGACGCGCGCGTCTGCGTCGTCGATTGTACGTCGAGCCAAATCGTCCCGGACAAGTACGCCTCATGGCTCGAGCGCGGATGGAACGTGGCCACCGCAAACAAGAAGGGCAACAGCGGTGATTTTTCATATTACAAGCGATGCGTCGAGGCGACGAAATCTCCCGACGGAGGTAAATGGTTCGTCGAAGCGACGATCGGGGCTGGTTTACCGACGGTTTCAACGTTGCGAACGCTCGTCGCGACGGGCGACGAAGTTGAATCGGTGCAAGGCATCTTCTCCGGCACGATGAGCTTTCTTTTCAACACGTGGGACGGTGAGAGCGCGTTTTCTGAGACGGTGGCGATGGCGAAAGCGGCGGGTTACACCGAACCTGACCCCCGCGAAGATCTCAACGGTCTGGACGTCGCGAGAAAGGTGGTCATCGCCGCGCGCGAATGTGGCTTGAGCATCTCGTTGGACGACGTCCGAGTCGAATCCCTCGTTCCATCGGAGCTCGAATCGTGTTCTGCGGAGGATTTCATGACACGATTTTCAGAAAATGATGCAGTCATCGCCGCGCGGGCGAGAGACGCCGCGCAAGAGGGCTGCGTGTTACGATTTGTCGGAAAAGTCGACGTGGGACGGAAGACGGCGACGGTGGAATTGTCCAAGTTTCCGAAGACGCACCCTTTCGCCACGCTCTCCGGCGCCGATAACATATTCGAAATTACGAGCGCGCGTTACGGACCGACGGGCGCGTCGACGCCGCTCATCATTCGTGGTCCCGGCGCGGGCGCGCAAGTCACCGCGGCTGGTGTCTTTGGAGATGTAATCTCGCTCGCGTTGACGCGCTGATGCGCGAGCGATTCGCGTACTTTTACGCGTTGTAGTCATCATCTTTTGAGCACGAACGGTTCGATATAACGCGCGCGAGGTGACGAGAAGCCGCCGTCGCTCGCGCGTCGATCGTCGCGCGTCGATCGTCGATTCGATTCGATTCGAGCCTCCCATGGGCACCCACCCACCCGTCCGGTTTCATTCAATCATTTCGCGCGAACGGTCGCGCACAGGCTCCCTTGTGGTGCGAATTGGGCACCCTCGAGGGTGGTTGAAAAACGGTTGACGGTGCGCGCGACACCCCTCGACGCGCGCGCGAGCCGTTGAGGTTACGTCCCGCGTCCAACGCGCGCGAACAACTTCTTCTCTTCATCGCTTCAACTCTCGGCGTCGTCATGCGCGGCATTCGAGCGCACGAGACGCATCGCGCGGACGCGATGACGACGACGAATCGTCGCGCACGGGCACACCCATCGTCATCGTTTCGGCGAGTCGTCGTCGCGCGCGAGCGTCGTGGTCGCTTCATCGTTCGGTCGTTGAGCGAGGAGACGAATGTTTTGAGCGCATCGGCCGGCGCGCCCGACGCGAGCTCCGCGCGACAGCGGGTGTTTCGTTTCGGCGATGGCGTCTCCGACGGAGCCTTGAGCCTGAAGGCGTCCCTTGGGGGAAAAGGATGTAACCTCGCAGAGATGGCTCGAATCGGACTCGCCGTTCCCCCTGGATTCACGGTGAGCACGGAGACGTGCGCCGAGTATCACGAAAACGGCGGTGAGTTGCCTGAAGACGCTTGGAACGACATGATGGAAGGTTTGCAATTCGTCGAGACGGCGCTCGGGAAAAAGTTTGGCGACGCCGCCGATCCGCTCCTCGTCAGCGTGCGAAGCGGCGCCGCGATCAGCATGCCAGGCATGATGGATACGATTCTCAACCTCGGTTTAAACGACGACGTCGTGCAAGGCTTGGCGAAACGCGCCGGAGGGAGATTCGCGTACGACTCGTACAGGCGTTTCCTCGACATGTTTGGCGTAGTGTGTTTGGACATTCCTCATGAAAAATTCAGCGACGCGTTGGAAACATTGAAGCAAGACGTCGGTGCGCAGTCCGACTCCGATCTGACGGAAAAAAACTTGCGTGATCTCGTCGAAATTTACAAAGGAGTTTACGCCTCGAGCGACGTATCGTTCCCTCAAGATGTGTTTGTCCAACTTCGGTACGCGTCTTGCGCCGTCTTTGACTCGTGGCAGAGCGAACGCGCGAAAAAGTACATGGCGATCAATAAAATCACCGGTTTGCGAGGCACCGCGGTCAACGTTCAAGCGATGGTTTTCGGAAACTTGGGAGATACGTCAGGAACCGGTGTTTTGTTTACTCGTAATCCAAACACCGGAGAAAAGAAGTTGTACGGCGAGTACTTGGTCGACGCGCAAGGGGAAGACGTCGTCGCCGGCATCCGCACACCGAGCGACATCTCCACCATGGCTGACGCTCTCCCGGATGCGTACGAGGAGTTGGTGAAAAACACGCAAATACTCGAATCCCACTACAAGGACATGCAAGACATTGAATTCACGGTCCAAGACGGTAAATTGTTCATGCTCCAAACGCGCTCGGGAAAACGAACGGGCACCGCCGCCGTGAAAATCGCCGTCGACTTTGTGGAGGACGGAACCGTAACCGAGAAGGAGGCCATTCGCATGGTGGAACCGAGACACATCGATCAACTCTTACATCCACAGTTTAGGGATGAGTCGGCGTACAAGGACGACGTCATCGGATGTGGATTGCCCGCGTCTCCCGGCGCCGCCGTCGGTCAGATTGTTTTCACGACGGCCGATGCGGAGGCCGCCAAGTGCGAAGGTCGAAAGGTGATTCTCGTCCGCACGGAGACGTCACCCGAGGACGTCGGCGGTATGGACGCTGCTGAAGGCATTCTCACGGCGCGCGGTGGCATGACGTCGCACGCGGCCGTGGTCGCTCGCGGATGGGGGAAAACGTGCGTCTCCGGTTGCGGCGAATTGCAGATTGACGAAGAATCGAAAACGCTTTCGCTCGGTGGTGTGACGTTGTTCGAGAACGATTGGTTGAGCTTGAACGGCACGACGGGCGAGATCATTGAAGGCCAGGCTGAACTCGCACCGCCGTCCACGAGCGAAGATTTGGGCAAGTTTATGTCGTGGGTCGACGCGTTTCGCACGACGAGAGTGTTGACCAACTGCGACACGCCCGAAGACGCGACGTTGGCTCGAACGAACGGCGCCGAGGGCATCGGCCTTGTGCGCACCGAGCACATGTTTTTCGGAAGTGGTGATCGCATTCGAGCCGTGCGTCGCATGATCGTCGCGAAGGACACGCCGACGCGCGAAGCCGCGCTCAAAGACATTTTGCCTTTTCAACGCGATGATTTCAAAGGCATATTTCACGCCATGAGCGGATTGCCCGTTTCCATTCGTCTCCTCGACCCGCCTCTTCACGAGTTTCTTCCGTGCGGTGAGCTGGACGACGTGTGCGAAGTGCTGAGCGAAGACACTGGGGAGAGCGAGGACGAAATCATCCGTCAAGTTGAAAAGCTCTCGGAGGTCAACCCCATGCTCGGATTCCGAGGGTGCCGTTTAGGAATCTCTTACCCGGAGATCGCTCGTATGCAAGCTCGCGCGATTTTTGAAGCGGCGTGCCGAGCGAAAGAGGAAGGTTCGGATCCAAAGCCGGACATCATGGTCCCTCTCGTCGGCACGGTTGCCGAACTCGAGGACCAAGTCCTTCTCATTCGAGAGACGGCGAAAGACGTCTTCGAAGAGATGAAAACGTCGGTGGACTATCGCGTTGGCACGATGATTGAAATCCCTCGCGCGGCTCTGCTTTCCGATGAGATCGCTCAACACGCTGAATTTTTCAGTTTTGGAACGAACGATTTGACGCAAATGACGTTTGGTTATTCGAGAGACGACGTCGGTAAATTTTTGCCGGTGTACCTCGAAAAAGGCGTGCTAAAAAATGATCCATTCCAAGTCATCGATCGTGACGGTGTCGGCCAACTCGTGCGCATGTCCGTGGAACGCGGACGTTCCACGCGACCTGAACTCAAGGTTGGCGTTTGCGGCGAACACGGAGGCGATCCGACGTCCGTTGAATTTTTCGTGCAGAGCGGCCTCGATTACGTATCGTGCTCGCCGTTTCGAGTACCGATCGCACGTCTCGCGGCCGCTCAAGCCGCGATCGATATGGAACGCACGAACGACCACAGCACGTCACGATAAAAAAAGACAATTTTCACCGCCTTAGTTGCGGATGCCCTGCGCGCTATCGTGACGGTTCGGTTCAACTCTGTTTACTGTTTTTCTTTAACTTTACACTACAATGTACACACGCAGCTTTAGGCTTTAGGCTTTGTAATCAAACCAAAGACTTTATACGGATGAATTCTCACGCATCCGAGGCGACTCGTTTTTCAACCTCTCTCTCCAACAGACGCGTCAAGAAACCTTTGCCGAGCATGTCCTTGACGGCGACGCCACATTCCTTCGACGCCTTTGCTACGTCGACGAGCGCCTGAGGACTGATGGGCAAATACAACTCAGCGAGCGCGCGAATGGCGTTTGCCACGCGCGATATGTTTTCTCGAAGCTGCGGATGCACTTCATCTCCGCTCTGATCGATCAAATCATCCACGGGATCGTTCGGCTCTCGACGAATATCCGTCTCTCCTCTCACCGCCGTCGCGCCACTCGGCGCGCCGACCCAGATGAAACCGTTACACCCGAGCAACACCTCGACGTCGTTGATGCCGCTCGCGACCGTCTCGCCCTTATCATCGATCGCGAGTCGGTGAAAGTGTTGGGGCAGACGCCGCACGAGATTGGCCGTCACGCGCACGAGCTGACCGCGTTTCAGACACCCGTACTTTAAGCTGCGGGTGTGCAAGGCCGCCGCGCCGTCTTGATAGACGCTCTGTACCTCGGCGCTCACGACGTCGTCTTCCGCGTACAGTCCTCGCATGTTGAGCTCATCGACGTCATTTCGTCTCCTCTGCACGTTTCCCGGAAGGTGCACGGCGCTGAGTTGCAACACGCCCGATTGTCTCGCGTTGAGGTCGACCAGCCACCTTTTCCCCGAGATGGATGCGACTCTTCCTATGACGACGTCTCCCGTCTCCGGCACGTACCTCGATTTGAGCGCTCGCACCGACACGAGCTTATTCACGCGCTCGACGACGCCCGCCGTCGTCGCCACCAGCGTCTCCTCGTCGTCCACGCCCGTCGCGCGCGCGCGCGTCCCGTGTCCCCGCAGAAAGCCTTCGCTCGCGTCGACGTCGGGGATGTCCTCGCCCGGGCTCACGAAGGCGACCGCGCGCGCAGCGTTCGGGACCGGGGCATGTTCGAGCGCGTTTTTCGCGCGCTTAAACTCTCGTCCACCGCCTCGCGAAGCCGCGTCGACGCTGAAACTCACCGTCATTCTATTCGACTCGCGCGTCCGCGTCTGCCGGCAGCCGCCGGCTCGGTGCGTCCTTCGTCGGCAGACCGCGGTCGGCGACGCGCGAACGGGGGCGAATGGGCGCGACGCGAACGCGCGCGAAGACGCCCGGCGACGCGGCGACGCCTAAGCCGACGTCAGACTCGGAGGAGGACGACGTCGCGCCATTCGCGCGCTCGGGTGAGGAGCAGGGCGGCGTGGCGACGAGGGGAGAGGACGACGCCGCGCGCGCCGCGAGGAAACGGGCGGCGAAACTGGCGAGAGACGAGGCGACGGGAGATGGGGTCACCGATGCGAACGCGGCGACGGGGCACCGGACGTGTAAGCTGTGCGACGAGACGAAACCCGTGAACGAGTTTCCGCCGAGGCAGTTGCGCAAAGCCCGAAGCGCGTGCTCCGCGTGTTGCGAGAGTCAAGCCGCCAAGGACGCGCCGGCGCCGGAGCGAAAGCGTAAGATGACGAAGAGGGAGAAATTGATGGAGGCTATCGAGGCGCGGAAAAAGAAACGGGCCGAAAACGCCAAGGAGGAAGATGCAGAGAAAAACACCGACACGCGAGAGGAGACGAAGAAGCCCGAGCAAAAGCCGCGAGAGGAGGACGAAGATGGTGATTCCTCCTCATCCTCATCCTCGTCCTCCTCGTCCTCGTCCTCGGCATCCTCCTCGGCATCTTCATCCTCATCTTCATCTTCACAAAAGGCCTCGGCGGAGACTGGCGGCGACGCCGACGGCTTGACGGAGGAGGAGCTCGCGCTTCGATCGCGACAAGTTTTCGTCGGGGGAATCCCGTTTCATAAGACGGAGGAAGAGATCAAAGAAGCGTTTGAAGATGATACCTTGACTGTCGATGGTGTGGATTGCATGACGTTTCCCGACAGCGGTCGATTCAGGGGGATAGCCATCGTAACTTTCGCGTCGGCAAACATCGCCAAGGAAGCGCTCAGATGGAACGATACGGAATGGGACGGCATGACGATCGTCGTGAAACCTTACAAGCCCAAGTCGTCCGCGCCTGGCGATGGGTCGACGAAACCAAAGGGTGATGTGCGCAAGGTCGAGGGTCAGTTCGTCGCTTTCGTGGCAAATTTAGATTATAGCGTCAGCGAAGAAATTCTTCGCGAAACTTTCGACAGGTGCGACGTCAAAGACGTTCGAATGGGTGTAGACAAGGAGACAGGTGACTTCCGCGGCTACGCACACATAGAATTTGCGAGTGATGCGGATTTAGAGCGCGCGATTGAAAAAAACGGGGAGGAGCTCATCGGGGGGCGGGCGATGAAAGTGACCTACGCGACGCAGAGGAAAACGTCAACTTCGAGGACGAACGCCGTGGGCAAACCTCGGTTCAAGGGTGCGGTTCGCCGAAAGGATGGGGCGAAACGACGCAAATAAATGGATGCGATCGCCGCGAAAGCGTAGACGATTAGAACGATGGCGGAACGCCGAAATTTCAATATATCAAGTGGGTGGTAGCTAAAGTAATAACGTAGTTTTTTCCGTCGCGTGTGCAAAAAATCTAAGGCGCCTTCGCGTCCTCCATCGCCGAGGCGGTAGCGGCCGCAATCTCTCTTTCCGTACCGTTCGGCAAGTAGTAGTACTTGCCACCAGCATTTTGCGCGAGCTTTTCAGCCGTACCAGACGAGAGGAATTTGTTCTCGGTGTCGATGACGAGCACCGACATACCTGCTGCCCTGATGCGACCCGCCATTTCGGCGACTTCTTCTTCGAGCTCCTCGTTCGTAAGCTTCTTCGCATCCGGGCCGATGTATTCCGGATCGCCTTGAGACTTGTTGATGGACACATTCGCGCGACCATCGGTGAGGCAGACAATCATGACGCGACCGACATCGCCCGTCGACATCGCGTTGAGCCCGACGCGCGCCGCGACGGACAAACCGTGAGCTAAAGGAGAACCCCCACCGCACGCCATGGTATCCAGACGGTTTCTGGCCATGGCGATCGAGCGCGACGGCGGGAGGAGCACCTCAGCCTCATCACCGCGGAACGGCACGATGGACACCATGTCACGGCTTTGGTAAGAGCTCTCCAAGATGGAGAGAGCCGCGCCCTTGGCGCCTTGCATTCTGTTCAAAGCCATCGAGCCGGAGGCATCGACGAGGAAAACGACCAAAGCGCCAGCCTTGCGCGCCAATTTCTTCGCGCGCATGTCACCCTTCTCGACGTACACCTTCTTCTTCTCCGGGTTCGGATCGCGTTCACGACGCGCTCGCTGATACGGAGCTGCGGCGCGCAACGTGGCGTCCACCGCCAATCGAATAGTGTTACCCTTCGGAAGGATCGGCTTGATGTAACGACCACGATCGGTGGAGAAGATGACGTTCTTCGAACGACCGGATCGACCGCCCTGTTTGTTGCTCTGGGACGCGAACTGAGTGACGTCCTTGTCGAGGTCGACGGTCTCCGCGTCAAAGATGAACTCCTCCGGAACGTCTGGAATGTCATCCTCTTCCTCTTCTTCTTCCTCGTTCTCCTCTTCCTGTTCTTCGTCTTGATCGTCATCTTCCATATTGTCTTCCGGCGGCGGCGGCGGCGGCGGCGGTTGCTCATCGTCGTCATCCTCAGGAGGTGGAGCATCTTGCAAGATATCGCTGCGGGGCACGATGACCAGTCGCACAGCCTCCTTCAAATCATCCGCGTTCACCTTTGATCTACCATCCAAGGCGGCGAGAGCCTTGGCCGCCTTGACCGCAAACAGTTCGGCGCGGTGACCTTGAATTTGACCGCGAATCGACTCTCTCACCAAGTACTCCACCTGCTCTTGCGAGATCACGCAATCCTTGAGCCACTCGCGCGCCAAGACGATGTTCGTCTTGATGGCCTCCGTGGCCTCTTCCACGTTCTTCACGGACATTTCCGCGGCGTTTTGGAAGTTCATCGCCTGGTTCACCGCCTCGACTCGGTCCTCGAAAGTCAACATCTGATCCGCCGAGAGCGTCACGGCGATGCGATCCAAGAGGTGCTCGCGAAGCGTCCCCTCCTCTGGGTTAAAGGTGGCGATCAACAGCGGCTTGCACGGGTGTCTGAGCGTGATACCCTCGCGCTCGACGACGTTTTCACCCTCCGCGAGCACGGAGAGCAACAAGTTGGCGACGCCATCGTCCAAAAGGTTGATTTCGTCGACGTACAAAATCCCTCGGTGCGCCTGCGCCAAGAGACCGGGTTGGAAAACCGTCTTCCCTTGCTTCATCGATTCCTCGATGTCCACCGTACCGATGAGACGATCTTCGGTGACGCCCAAAGGAAGCTGCACGAACGGTGCGTCGCGGATGATGGTCTGAACGTTACCCTCTTCGTCGCGAGTGACTTTATCTTCGAGTCCCTCCTCCCACTCCTCCGGGTTGGTCGGATCGGCGTTACAGTACGAGTCCTTAACGCACTCGATCGGCGGAAGCAACGCGTGCAAACCGCGCGCCATGATGGATTTCGCCGTGCCTCTTCTCCCCGAGATTGCGATTCCTCCCAAAGTCGGATCGATCCCTCCCAACAAGAGCGCGCTCTTGATCTTTTCTTGCCCAATGACTGCGGCGAGCGGAAACGTTTGACGCATGGTGGACTCTTCCTTCTCAATCTTTGAATCAGCCTCCATCTGCATCACCTCTCGCATGCGCGCCTCGAGTTCGGAATCGTTCGCTTCGTCCGCCACCGCTCGTCGTCGCACCACGCGCGGCATCGCCCCGCGCGCGCGTCCCCGCATCGTCTTCGTCGTCGTCTTCCCCATCGCGACCTCCCCGAGGGAGGCGCGGTATCCTCTTCCCGCGCATGCCGCGTACATGTCTCTCGATGCGCGCGAGAGCGTTCGATACGCGCACGAACGAACGACCTGTCGTTCGCGACAATCGCGTCGCGCAGTGTCGTCGTCCTCCCTCGCGCATCGCCTCCCATCGTCCTCACCATCCTCGTCCCTCGTCTATCCACAAGGCCGCGATGGATAGATCGATCTCGTCCGTCGTGGGGGACACACGACGAGTCGTGCCCCTCGACGAAGACACCTCGCCGCGACTGGGCAATCCATCGCGAGGATCGATCCATCATCATACGTCCGATCATGGAGGGACACATTGACCGGTCGTGATTCGTCATTGTACACTCTTTCCTCTGTATCAAATCACCCGGCACGTCTCGATCGAAGGCAATCTTCCGATAGTCTATTACATTTACACCAGTCAAATAATTCCCTCTTTCCCATCGCACGCGATCGCGACGACGCGATGGCGATGGGCGAGGAGGAGGAGGGCTGGGGAGGCGCGCGCGAAGGCGACGAGGACGGGCGGAGGACGCGCGATGGACGACGTTTGGGTGTCGAATAGGAAGATATCGTCGATGGACGATCGATGCGCGCGCACGAGCGCGCCGTCGTCCGCGGCGTGCGCGTCGAGGGCGACGGCGCGGCGGTCGGAGGCCACGCGACACGCGCGGAGGACGCCGGCGGAGGAGGAGAAGGAGAGCGCGCGACAGGCGTCGCGGTCGATGGTGTACAGGACGCGACGAGACGAGGCGTCGACGGCGAGCACGGCGTCGTCGACGGCGATGAGATAGAGTTCTTCGGATGACTCGTCGTCGTCGTCGTCGTCGTCGTCGTCTCGAGACGCCGCGACGACGGGGAGGAAATCGGCCACGGCGCCTCGAATGGTTTCGTTCGCGTTCGGCACGGCGCCGACGAATCCGCGCACGTCGAACACGCCGGTGTCGAGAATCGGAATCTTCCACTCCAACACGCGCGATTGTCGCACGCTCGCATCCACGAAGACGGTGAGTAATCGAAAAGACGCGCCGGCGTCCGCGACGGCGAGCGACGCCGCCGAGACGCCGCCGAATCCGGACCAGTGCACGACGTTCGTGCGCGGTTCGATCGCGAGAGCGTCGTCATCGAAACGACCGCGTCGCACCGTCCAGAGTTGAAACCGTCCAGCGACGTCGGAGACGACGAACGTGCCCTCGCGCGCATCCGTCGCGAGCGCTTCCAACGCCTTGACAGCCCCGAACGCGTCCCCCGTCGGCGCGCGCGTCGCCGACGACGATCCATCGCGCGCGCGAACGAACACCGATCCGTCCAAGGCGGCGGTGACAAAAACCTCGCGTATGCCTCCATCGCTCGCGAACGCGGACGCCTTCGAACTCGCGGGTTCGAACCAATTCGCGGCGGTGATTCGACCTCCGTGCGCGTCCGTCGTCTCGCGGGGCGCCGACATCGCCCTCGCGTTTACCGTCCAAAATCTCGGTTTGCTCGTCACGTACGTCGCCGCGAGACGTCCGTCGTCGGTCAATCGCACGATCGACACCGCATCGTTCGCGTCCGTCGACGACGAAGACGCACACGACCCCACGAGCGCGCCGTCGTCGACGCGCCAACAGCTCACGCGTCCGTTCGTCTCTCCCGCGACGACGACGTCTCCCGCCGCCGTCATCGCCGTCACTCGAGTTCGGTGATCGAACCTCGCGACGACATCGTTCGCGAGCGATGACGTCTCCTTCGCGCCCCCCCGATCGTTCGCGCCTTCGTCCGCGTTCGTCCCCGTCCCGCGTCGGCGCGCGCGTCGTCTCGTCTCCTCTCCCCGTCCCTCCCTCTCCTCCCTCCCCATCTTCGTCCTCGTCGCGCGCCAATCGTACGTCGACGCGCCCGCTAACACATCTCGCCGATCGATCGCCTCGTACGCCTCGTCTCTGTCGCGCACGAGCGCGTGATACGCCCTCGAGCACCCGTTCCTTCGATCCGGGTGCGCGGCAATGACCAATCGACGAAACGCTCGTCTGACATCCTCCCTCGTCGTCGTCGCGTCGCCCAATCCGAGTCGTTCGAAACACGACGACGAGGAGGAGGCGACGATGACGTCATCGTCGTCGTCCACACGAGACCCTTCCACCATCGATCGACGAATCGATCGTTCGTTCAATCGCGTCGTCATCGCGCCCCAACGCCTCGCTCGAGAAGACGTCGAAAACGCTCGAGGCGGACACGCTCTCTCGACGGGGCTGTCTGTCTGTATATATATGTATATAGTCTCGGACATTCGGATCATAAAGAATCACACCACATACAATCATCATATCAGTCTGATACACACACCGAAAGTAGGGTTTACACCCGCCCCCCCCCGCGCTCGACCGACTGTGTTTTCGTCTCGTCTCGTCTTCGTTCGAATGATGTGATGCGATGGATGATGATGATGACTTTAAACTGTCGTCGTCCCGTCGTCGTCGTCTCGACGTGAGTGTGCGACGCGCGGAGACGACGACCGAGTCGAGACGAGACGAGTCGAGACGCGACACGAGACGACACGAGACGAGACGCGCGACGCGAGGCGAACGCGAGGGACGCCACCGAACGAAGGAAGGAAGGAAGGAAGGAAGGAAGGAGACGAGGAGAGGCTCGGGCGGATGAGCGAGAAGAAGAGTTCGCTGTCGAG
>MDTD01180357.1_pt1 | contig 14440 bp, 12 predicted proteins | sample 811221 | NCBI WGS metagenome assembly MDTD01 (sample SAMN05326646, study PRJNA326480) | marine metagenome | isolation source: seawater | place: Pacific Ocean: South West | collected 2011
GAAGATGTAAATGATAATGTAGATGATTATGTTAATGAGTAATGCAAAAAAATAAAGTATGATTTATGAATTAACAGATAAGAATATAGCCCTGCTTAAGCCCCCCTTAAGCATTGCTTAAGCTACGGTTGAGCATTGCTTACTCAATATAGTTGTTTACGAAAGTGTAGTTTATTAATAAAAGTTGCAACTACTACACTTTAATTTGCTAATTACATTATTAAAAACAATGAAAAAACAGTGAGAATACAGCACGAATACAGCACAAATACAGAAGGATTAGTGCCAATTAAATTAGGTATTGAATAGATGAGTTTATTAATCCTTTTTAGCTTCATTAAATTTAAGAACACCCTTTTTTAAAAAATCAGTTTTTTCTTTAGAATTTATATCAATCTGGTAAAATCCACTCACAAACACACCACCTAGTCCAAAGAAAGATACAGCTGCTCTTTCCTTTGTACTAGACATACCATTCTCACTTTCAGGGTTAATTAAATATGCTACTAAAGCGCCTAATGCTAAAGTATTTGACAGAAGGTATCCCCCATTACTAATATTACATCTTTTTGCATTTCTAAAATATGTATTTGCATCTTCTGAAATACCTTCTGAAAGTTCTATTGCTTTTTTTAGATTGATTATTTCACCTTTAAATTCAATCTTATTTCTTTTGACTAATTTCATTTCTCCATCAGCTTGAGAAAAACCAGTTCCAATAATTAATGCAAACACAAATACGAATAACCTTACCATCGTGTAAGTTTTGATACTAATTTAAGAGTTACTCTTTTATAACTTTTACTTCTCTAATATGATTACCATAAATAACCCTAATAAAGTATATGCCCTTTGGGTACCTTAATAAACTTAATGTTTTACTATTATTAGCTTCTAAAAGCTTTCCTGTGAAATCGTATACTTCTGTCTTTAAATCTCCTAGGTAATTTTTAACAGATACAGTTACTTTATGTTGGGTTGGATTGGGATATATGCTCAAACGACTGATTTTATCATCAATAGTCGTGGTTGAGAAACAACTTGAACTGTAATTGCAATTTTGGCTAAAATATTGACTAGAATCCATCGTGAAATCACTATTTCCTACCCAGTTATTTAGAGAGAACAAGGAATCATCGACTTCTATGCAACTTAAACTTAAGTTATCTTCAACATCTAGCTCCTGAAGTAAATTATTACTTCCATTTTTTAAATTAAGGCATTCTAGGTAGTTGTTGCCATAAACTTCAAGTGATTGCAAGTTGGGACAATTACTTACATTTAAAAATTGAAGTAAATTAGTCCACGCATCGATATGAACTAGATTCACATTAGTGGAGAGATCTACATAAGTCAAAAGATTATTGTCAAATTCAAAATCTTGTAGGTTAACACAGCCAGTTACGTTTATACTTTGAAGTTGATTTTCATAACACCACAAAGTTTGTAACATGGTGTTTTGGCTTACATCCAAACTGGAAAGAGAATTGGATTCGCAATCAAGCCATTCTAAGTTAGTACAATTGCTTAGGTCCAGACTAGTCAGTAAATTATCATAACAATCAAGGTATACTAAACTGGTAAAATCCTCTATTCCAGCTAAGTTGCTAATGCCAAAGTCTGAAACATCCAAGAACTGTACCCCTGAGATGTTTTGTGTTAAAACTTGGCCATCAAGGATCGTATCTATTCCTGAAGAAATTAAAGCATTTTCAAATCCAGGATCTGGAATACTGGTAAATTGACCAAAAAAGATATTATGATATAATGCAATTAAAAAAAGTAGGTATTTCATAGTTTGATTTTTCATAAAAATAAAATATGGTGAATGATTATTAAAGATGTATTAAACAGTAAAAGGATATAAAAATGGCTACAAATCCATTTTTTAACAGATTGAAAATGGATATAATAAGGATATTAATGACACAAATTAATGCATATTGTATTTATCATTAACTATTAACCTGAACACCCTTCGGGCTCATAGTAGCCATTATAAAGGTCAAAGTCATCAATTATCCACTCATCAACAGACCAATTCGGCTCATATTTATCGATGATTTGCTTCAATAAATCAAATATTATTTTACTATTACCGTTGATGTGCCTCCTTAACCAAAACCCTATAATTTTTGCCTTCTTATTGTATATCCCTCTATATCCTTCATTTAAATCTACAGACTCCGTTTCTCCACCATAAGTTAATGTTAAATAATCAATGCCATCTTCATTTTCCTTTATGATTTTTAAATATTTTTTCGACTCTTCATCTATTCCTTTTCTTTGTAAAAGATAATATGCCTTATATAAATCTTTTAAATCACTTGAAAAATATGTAAAATACCTTTGGTAAGATTTACTATCATCACCATCAATTATATGAGAAACCCAATCAAATAATTTAGGTGTGTAAACCCAAAAATTATATTGATTACGCTTAATTCCCCCATTTATCCCAGAGACAAATTGAATAATATCTTCAAAGGATGTATAACTTGATTTTTTTAGAAAGTTCCTTATTTCACTGTTCTGTAAATTACGGGATAACGGTATACCACTTTCCTCATCAACCCTTCCCTCTAATTTGTAAAATTCATTATTAGCTGAGACCCCCAAAATGTTGTTTTTTGAATCCACTTCAAATTCAACAGATTGGTAAAGATTAAAATAGGGACAATCGTTTGAAACTTGAAAAACCAATGGATTTAAGGTGGGCCAAAGAGACCAAGAAACTCCTGCTTTGTTTTCCCACATCAAGCCATTACCATCCTTCATTTTTTTAATCGATACATAGTGCCATGCATTTTTCCCTCCATTGTCATATAAATGTGATTCGTAGATTCCATGGTATTCAAATATAGAATGGAGTACATCTAGGCTATCTGTTTTCATTAATAAATATATACGATTCTTTATGTTTTCGGTAAAAAGGTATTTATCATAAAAATAGGATAGTTTATTACTTTTTTCAGAGTAGAAACTTTCCAAAAAATAATTCACATTTTCTTCTGGTATAAACTTCGTAAAAGGAGATATAATTTTAGCAGTTTGGTTTAATATTGTTGTTTCCCCGAGTTGAACAATTAAAAATGCTTCATCATTAGCTTTACCCAATACGTTTATATCACAAATATATTTTACGTCTGCATTTTTAAAAGTATACCAATGATTTCTTGCACTTCCTTCATAAGTAACGCTTCCATTCTTAATAATAATATCGGGTTTTTCATCAATTGTTTTAGATTTTGACCAAGATGCGTATCTATAGCTACCGTCTTCGATTTGATCAATCCATATAGTGAACTTCTTGGTTTTCATGCAAACTTTAAAAGTTTTAAAATCCTTTAATTCCTGCCAAATAATCTGTTTTAGCTTTTTTATGTCTAAGTCTTCTTTATGTTTAGAATCAATGAGAGCACTAGAAGATATATGACTTCTTTGATCTTCTTTCTTGATAGTAACTTCACTTATATTTTTTTGAGAGACTGATGAACTCACAGGTTCACCAGGATTTTTACAGGAATTGAGCCATAATGAAATAATTAAAAGGCTAACAATTTTTTTCATCATTTGGGTCTAGGTCTAAATTAATTATTCGCTTGTCATTTTAACAGAACCTGAACATACGTCACCTTCTTCAATTCCTTCTAGCCAAGTTTTTAGTGTTTTAATCCTACTTTTTGTTAATTCGTTTAAATATATTGCTTCACACATTGGATAGACACTTCCGTAATAGCCTTCAGTTTCTCTTTCTGGATATTTCATTTTAAGTTCAGAGTCTCTAAATTTAATCCAGTTTCTTTGAGACAATCTAAGCGCTTTTAAAAATATGGTATCATTTTTATATTCTTCTAATATAGATTGATATACTGCATTAAGTTTTTTATCAGAGTTATTGTATGATTTTTGTAGCTCAGCGTTCATTTGAGCTTGTGTTTGAGACATCCCTTTAACGGAAAAAAGGCTTATAAACAAAAATGCAATTATATTTCTCATAGTTTAAATTTTCAGATTATTTGTAACACAATTACTGCATTATGTAATTATAGTTAATTAAATATTTTTTTGTAATTATTTAAGGTACTGTAAAATCTATTGTTTTTTCTAAAATAGATGGATTTCCAATAAAATTAAATGGATCCACCTGGATTATTTCACTAGAGCTATGTGATATGATTCTTTCTTCTACAAGAACTTCATCTACAAAAAACCCTAGGGACATTTCAAAATCACATTGAATTGTATCTGTACTTGTTGTTATGGAATCACAATATGCACCAAATGATAAACAGATGATATCACCTTTTTTTGCATTAAGATTTCTTGAGGTTCTATATATTTCACCCACTTGAATTGGAATTTCATCACCTGTTACTCCCATGTTCATTGTGATTAACCCATTATTGGTATAGCAGTTCCCTTATAGGTTTAAAAAGTAAATGTTAGTATTTGATAACAGAGCAGCCTCAAAATGCACGGTTCTATTTTTACTACAACTCACAAAAAGAACCACGGCAAGTACAAATACCAATAATCTTTTCATCTTTTAAGTTTGATACTAATTTAAGATTGTATAAATAGGCAGTTAATAATCATCAAATAATTCTTTCTCTACTTCTTGCATTTCTAGTTCCTTTTTATGCTCAAACTCCTCTATTGCTTTTTGATTTACCATGATCTCTTTTTCATTTACAGATAGTTCTGAGTTGACCAGAATCCACTTGATTTCATTTGATTCATATTCCTCAAAATACCCACTTCTCATAATGATACTGGCCAGGGTTCCATCTTCTTTTTCATAAAACTTAACCCCTTGACTTTCTGCAAAAAAGTCATTTTGATAATCCCAGTACAGTTCAATCGCAGTGTCAAAAATGGTAAGCGCATTGTAACCACACATGTGACATTCATTGCCTGTATAACAATCTTCGCAGGGTAGTACATAAAAAGGTCCATCTACTTTATGTAAGTACCACATTTTCGGTCCAATCACATCGTCCCAGTCTTTAATTTCATCGGTAAAGGGCTTAAACACAATGGTGTCCACCCCATTGGTCCAAGCGGTTTCAGCATACTTCTCAAAAAAGTTTTGTTTTGGATTAGCGGATGAATCTAAAATAGGGGGAGGCTCCTCAATAGTGGTGTTTAAATGGGTTGTATCCAACTCTTCTGTAGCGATTTCATCTTTAACTTGACTCGTATCACAGGCTAATACAAAACCAAATAGGATCAGGGGTAAAATATACTTTTTCATTTTTTTAAGTTACAATTTATGTGGGAGTTGCTCTACGTTACAAGCTAGTTTTGTTTAGTAGTGGCATTAAAAACTTCAATTTTTTTCAAAACGTCATTTATACGTTTACAATTCGTTTATCTTTAATGCTTTTTGTTAAAACCAACATGAAAATAGGTATTATAATTGGTCGTATTGGAGGAGTTGACGGTGTCGCTTTAGAAACGGAGAAGTGGATTATGGTGTTAGAACGATTAGGTCACGAAGTATATGTTGCCTCAGGTGAATTTGAGTATTGGAAGATGGATGATCAAAAACATTTTCAATTACCTATTCTTTCCTTTTTTTCCCCTGAATGCGAAAAGGAGCAAAAGAAAGCCTTTTTTGAGCCAGATCAGAAACCAGATTCTATTTTGGATTTTATTGAGCATAATGCAAACGTCATTTCAGACACACTTGAAAGTTGGATTTTAAAACATAAAATTGATATTATTCTTTCTGAAAATGCATCTGCTCTCCCGTGTCATTTATCAATGGGAGTAGGAATAAAAAAGCTTGTAAAACGAACGGGATTACCCACGGTTACACATAACCATGATTTTCATTGGGAGAGAGGAGATCGTTATGTGTCAAAACATCAAGAGATTAATTCCTTTGTTGATGATCACTTCCCTTTGCTTTTAGACCACGTGAAACAATCCGTTATTAATACGTTTGGAGTAGAAACTTTTAAAACACGTTTTAACCTTGATTCAACTCTTGTTCCTAATGTGATGAACTTTGATCGACCATATGCAGTCCCATCGCTTAAAAACAGTTCTTTTTTAAGTAATCTTGGTGTAAAAAACAATGAGATAGCATTACTTCAGGTTACCAGAATTGTAAGAAGGAAGGGTATTGAAACAGCAATCGATTTAGTGCATCAGTTGGGAGATAAAAACATCAAATTAATCATTACAGGAAATCATAATGATGATGAATACAATGAATACTATGACGAATTAGTAGCTCAAATACAGGATTTAAATTTATCTAATCAGGTTGTATTTGGATCACATATGGTCAAAGATCATAAAGATTTATCGGATGTTTATGCACACGGAAGAGCATGTACATATTTTAGTACATACGAGGGATTTGGCAATGCTTTTGTGGAAGCAGTTTTAGCCAAAAAACCCATTTTCGTTAATAATTATAAGCCGGTTTACATGCAGGATATTGGATGTAAGGGCTTCAAAACGGTGATGATAGAAGATAGCATTCTTTCAGAAGAAAAGGTGAAAAATATGGCTGATGTTATTTATAATCCAACACTATGTAAAGATATTGGCGAATATAATTTTCAATTGGGAAAAAAGAATTTTTCATTTCAAGTTTTAGAAGAAAAATTAGAAGCACTGTTCACATTTTAAACTTGGGAAATAAGACCACACATATACTAAATAGTCTACGAAATGAGGCCATAAATACTTGGTTTGATTTGGGGTTATTTATAGATCGATTTAGAGACCAAGCATCAAAAAGTGGAATTAAAGTATCTAGAAAGACCTTTGATAAAAAATTAGAAAAAGGCGGAATAGGTTTTATTACTTTTTACTTCACTATTGATGGTATCACTGTAGAAGTGGAGAAGTATGCAAAAACATTCAAAGAATTGTATCCTAATATACCTCTGCATTACATTGCGGGTGATATAAAGCCAGAGGCAAAAGAACTCATTCCAGCATATGCAAATCAAAAGGTAATACCTGAAATGGATGGTTTTGATAATTGGGCACTTTATGATGATTTCTTTAAAATTAAAATGGAAAGGGGAAGTCCCGCATACAACGCGCTTATTGGGAAATTTTGGAATGAGGTACTAATTCTTGTTGAAAAGCTTGGTACTTACATTGAAGAAAATAATATTAGATTACTTTATTTAGTTAATGTTTGTTCCAACCCAGGAAATGTTAGCCTAGCTTTAGCGACTATTATCATTTCGGAGTCTTTAGGGATACCGGTCATTAACAATAACCATGATTTTTATTGGGAATCAGGACATCGAGATGTTGAAATAAAAAGTAAAGGGCTAAAAAAAGGCCCTAGAGATTTTTTTTTCCATAATGCGCATGTAGGAGAATTCTTCTCTGTGATTGAAATGTGTTATCCATGGGAAAGTAAATCCTGGATGACGGTAAATATCAATAAAATTCAGCATGATCATGTGATTAAAAAGAATGGTCATAATCCTGCAAATGTGGCTCTTATTGGAACAGCTGTGGATATTACGAAAGAAAGAATGAGTAAGCGTGATATGATAAAAGCCTTTATGCAGGTTGCAGCCATATTCTCTAATAAAAAAGACACTATCACCGTACATACCGCTGCTAATCACATCAAAAGTGAACGGTCATTGAAACCCATTTTACTGGGCTATAAAACAATAAGAAATTTTGATTTTGTCAATAATAATATTGTATTTCTACAACCCACTAGAGTGATAAGCAGAAAGTCCATAGAGCTTAACTTTAAATTAATTAAGCAAATGTTTTCTTATGATGATTTCCATGAGAAATTTAAAGAAAATCCCCAGTTAACATTATCGGTACTCGTTTCAGGGCCAATCCCATATGGCCAATTGAAGTATTACCAGGAATTGGTCACTGATTTTAAAAACTTTCTAGAGGAGTTACCAATAGAAATACGGTCCAAAGTGTTGTTGGGGTTTTTATTTAGTGAATTTGATAAACATGATTTCAAAGCACAATACGTTAGACCTATAAACATTGATCAACTTTATGATGTGGCCTCATTAATTTTACTACCTAGTCAAACTGAGGGAAGAGGTCTCCCTATTATTGAAGCTGCCGCATGTGGAACCCCTATTTTTTGTAGACAATACGAACCAAGAGCTGTTTATGAAGAAGTTATTGGATATCACTTAGAGGAAAACAAAAGGCTAAGAGTATTGGAATTTAAAGGAACTAAAATCCCATCAAAACTGATATCAAAAATCTGTAATCACGTATTCTATCCACAAACTAGAATGGTGGATGATATACACAATCAAAAGGTCATACATGAACGCTACAGCCTGTCCTCTTTGAAAAAGAACATGAACTATATTATTGAAAGGTTGTTTTTTCAATTAAAATCCATTTCTAGTGAAGTCAATCCTTCTGTAATTGAGCTTATCCATCAGTATAAAAAAATGGTGGAATTTGAAAATAATGATTTAAACGTCATACTTAATCGAAAAACACGCCATTACATGCCTGGATATGGTCGTTTATCATTTATGATTTATTTAAAATCACTTATCGACCCCTCTTTTTTTAGGGTGGAAGAACAGCTAATAAGAGGAAGGATCATGAATTATGCTCGAAAAATGGAAAACGATATGCCTGATTTGGTGAATGCTTCGCTATCTCAAATCCATGATTATTATAATGCGGTGGATGATATTTTTAAGTATGTAGAGGGGGAATATAAGATTAGACATGATCATTCATTTGCTTACAGACACAGAAATAAGAAGCACTTTTCCTATCAAGATTTTACCTATCAGGAAATAACAGGACTTATTAACATGATTTATAATGCTGTCTTTAATCCCCAAAAACGTCCTGATCGAACATTGGCCCCACAGTTTTTTGCCGATTGGGAATTAGCTCTCTTTCAGTTAACGAATAGTAAGTTTCTTGGAATTGACAATCGAAAAATTTTAACGGAAAAGCTAAAGCTAAATGTGCCAAAGGGATATTTTCCAGGAAGATATATTCAACATGAGCTAGAGTACTTTGTACTACAACCTTTAAGAGCCCAAATGGGACTTAGTATCGAAGAAGAGCTAACCTCAGACATTTTAAAAAACAAGAGTGTCGGACTCCAAAAAGTATACATTTTTGTTCATGAGCCCCGAATTACAAAATGGTTTTCTAGTTCAGACATAAAACGTTATTTAGAACAAGGTCCAGAGCAGGAATTGACGTTGCTTTATAATGAAGGAATTATCAATGTAGTAGAAACAAAACAATGGTCTGAAGGGGTTCATTTTCCGCAGATGGGTGAGAAGGCCATTAAAATTTTAAGAAAAATAAAAGAAGCGGATGGATTCCTAATTACAAATGGTGAACATGCAGCCATGATGACAGATATCATTGAGATTGATCATTTCCACATTGGAAAAGTTAGGCATACCATGACCAGCCAGGTGATGGGCATACCCAAAGGCAGTGGTTTTATCCAATTTGTTCCTGCTGGAGTTAGAACAACATTGGCTTACCCAACTCCAGTCCAAACGTCAAAAGATTTTGACCGAGTATTAAATAGTGAACGGTTCAAAAGCTTAAAAAATCACTATGGTGAAAAAAAGATATTTGACATTTTAAAGAAAGATGCGGTTCATAATGGAACACCCATTGAGGAGCTACTTTACCAAATTGATCAAAAAATTAATGGCGGTATTTTGGATAAAAAAGTAGACGCTTCTTATGTTGGAGGTGTTTACGCAGACGGACTTCCATGGAGCGGAATAATGGCAAAAGTGGACATTAAAAAAAACGCTTGGAATTTTGTTGCTCACCTCGCTTCCAATAAACCTAAGAATGTTCCTTCTCTCATTCAGGAATTTAAGAAAGAAAATAATTTTGAAAAAGGCATTGAATTAGCATGGAATGGAGGTTATATTTTAAATCCGGAATTAGTAGGTAAACTTGGCTTATCTGAAGCATACATTGGTTCTCCACTAGGGTTATTGATGATGAACAGTAAAATCGCCTGTCCGCCATTATTTAATAAACCTGCATTTATCATTTATAAAAATGGAGAAGTGGATATTCAATTAGTTAATTCATCTAATGGATTTAAAATTATTGGCAGTGAAAACGAAATGAAATTTTCCGCTGATAATTATAATATCCATTCATCTAATGCTCCATGTTACTACGATCTTTCCTATACTCAACAAACCATAAAAGGCGATGGTAATATTATTGTAAGAGTAGCTGGTAATACAGTAAAGCAAATTTTAAAAACAGCAAAAGGGGAAATGGTAACTTTATTTCCGGTTGGTTTAACCCTATCTATACCCCAAAACCATTTTTCAATCGATCTTTTTAAAGAAGGAAAACCACTTCACATACAGATGTTTGAAGGAAAGAATACCAACATTAATTGGAAAAATATTTCATATGCAATTGAAGCAGGCCCTTTGTTATTGGAAAATAAGAAGCTCAAAATTGATATGAAAAAGGAGGGCTGGAAAACAGCTAACTCTATAAAAACACAAGCGGCAAGATTAGACTTTACGGACATGAGAGGACCGAAAATTGCTGTAGGTATTTCAGGAAAAAGTAGTATAATGGTGTTAATGGTCAACGGCAGAGTAAGAGAATCAGTTGGAGCAACACATAAAGATATGGCAGAAATCATGCATCAATATGGAGTGGAAAAAGCCATGGGTTTTGATCCTGGCGGAAGCAGCACGCTTGTTATAGATGGAGAGGTAATGAATATTTCACCCTACAATAAGCAATACGAAGAAAATATTTATTCATTACCACCTGAGCCTAGGTTTGTTGCGAACGCCATTATGGGTTATATAGATTAAAAAAAACTATTTATTTTATCCTTTCTTCATAATATAAAATACTGTAAATAAGCTATTTAAACTTTTTTTTCTAATTATATTAAATACCTTTTAGTGGGGTTTCGTATAGAAAGCAGATTTAGAATTCTTATTTTAGAGTATGAAAAATTTTATTTACTCTTTTATTTTAATTGCTTTATCCGGATTTTTTCTTTTTTCTTGCTCTTCAGGAAGAATGGTCACTTCAAGTGATTTCTCTAAAAGAAAATTTACAAAAGGACGTTATGTTACTTTAAAAAATCACTTTTCGACTACAGGTTTTTCAACGGATAACTCCACACCAAAAAGGGAAGGATTAATTACACAAGCTGAAGCTAAAAAACTAACAGCTGTGGATTACCAAACTGTTTTGAAATACAACAATGAACTACAAAAGAGTTCCATTAGAGACATCATTAAAGAACTTAAAAAACAAGAAAAGAAACAGCTAAATACTTATGATGTAAATCCAAATAAAGATAGCGTTGAAATCATTACCACAACAGGACGTGTTTACAGAGGTATAGTCGTAAAATCTGACTATGATGGATACTTTGTGAAGTTGTCTTCAGATCGTGAAATATATGTAAGTAACAATGAAATTAAAAGACTTACTGTACTATCCTCAACCCCTTCAACAGAAAGTGATAATACTCCAAAATCCACACCTTCTACTCAGAATTATTATGAAGATGATTCAGTTGCAGAAAACCCCTACAGAGATGAAACTACATATGTTGAACAAAAGACAGAACCCATGGCTGTACTCAGTCTAATTTTTGGCATATTAGGTTTTTTACCCATTCCGTTTATTGGTGGACTCGGCTGCATTGCTGCCTATGTTTTGGGGAAGAATAGCATTAAAAAAATAGATAAAAATCCAAAAAAATTTAAAGGCCGCGGCATGGCTCTAGCGGGTAAAATTCTAGGTACAATTGGGATAACCTTAATGATTATTGGATTGATTATTTTATTGCTTTTTCTAGCGCTATTATTTTAATATGCCCATTTAAGCCTAATAATTCCTCTTTACTCATTATAGAAAATGAATAATTTAAGCTCGTTTTTTTTAGTATTTACTTCTGTTTTTATCTTTTGTTCTTGTGCTTCTGAAATGCAGCTATCCACTAGCCATTTTTCCAAAAGAAAGTATACAAAGGGCAGGCATATCTCTTTAAAAAATCATTTTCTGAACTCTTTTGATTCAAGTAAAGATGATGTCATAAAAACAGAAACCCTCATCACTCAAGCGGATAAAAATAGGTTAACACGGGTAGATCATCAGGCTGTTTTAGAATTAAAATCCAGACAAAAAAAATACGATATCAAGCAGGCCGTTAACGAATTGAATGAAGATAAAGACAACCAGGTTCATTTTATGGAAAAATTTCCTCATAATGATAGTGTTGAAATTGTAACTACTTCTGGAAAAGTATATCGTGGAGTTGCAGTGAAATCTTTTGATGGTTATTTTATAATATTGCCATCAGAAAAGGCAATTTTTATTAGCACCAATGAAATTAAGCAATTGACCAAACTTTCATCATCTGTTCATCAATCCGAAAAAATAACAGAACCTAAGGCTCGCCAAAGTTTGATTTTTGCGCTCTTAGGGATAACAGTTCTTCCATTTTTAGGTTCAATCATAGCCATTGTTTTAGCCAAAAAAAGCATTTCAAAAATAGATGAAAATCCTAAAAAATATAAGGGTAGAGGATTAGCAATTGGAGGATTAACTCTTGGTGTTTTAGGGTTTATTTATGTTCTTCTAATTGCTGTTTGGGCAAGTTTAGTATTTTGATGTTTTCAGTTATTTTTTTGATTAAAATCTAAAATTTGATTTCAACATAAAATCTTCATTTATTGCCAAAATCATATGATTTCACCAATTTTGTAAAATGAAAAAGTTATTCTTTCAGTTTTTTTTAACCTTAATTTTAGGATGGTGTTTATTAAACTCATGTAGTAAAGACTCTGATAGTGAGGGCTATGAAAGCTATCGATATGAGCTTTGGAAAAAATGCATTCAAAATGATTATGAGATTGATTTTGTGGGTCAGCAGTACGATGACGGTACTTACCCTAACTTTATGGGGGCTTCCTTTGATCGAGATCATGAAGGTATCGGAGGTATCGAGTCAGAAGGTGTATTGAATAATATAGAGGAAGTATTGCTGCAATCAAATAACGTAGATGCCGTATTGCTGTGTATTGGAGGTAATGATTTGTTAGGTGGAGATGATCCTCAAACTGTAATAGATAATATTGGTTTAATCATAGAAGAAATTCAAAATCGATTCCCCAACAGCATTATTTTTTTAGAACAAATTGCACCTGGAAATAATGAAATTATGACTAATGATTTTACTCAAAAATTATCCGAATTCAATGACCTTATCTACAACACTGCATTAACTTATTCTAATCAAAATTCATCGGTTATTGCGGTGGATATGAGTACTAATTTTACCGAAAACTTACTGGCTGACGATGTTCATTATAATCAGGATGGAGCTGTATTTATCGCTGAGCAATATTATTCCCGTATTTCAACGGTTTTCAACTCGCAGACCCCTTTAAAGATACTACCTCTAGGTGATTCAAGAGTAGAAGGAGCAAGACCCTAGATTTGTTTCTTTTTTTATCCATTATTTGTTAATAATCATTAACAACGCTTTTAGGTTATATATCCTTTTGTAACTTGATGGAAGTTTATGTATTATTTCAAAAAACTAATCGATGAAAACGAAGTAGAGTTAATAGCTTATGTAAAGCAGTATCTGGCTGCTAATCAACTAGAAGATATAAAAATTCATGTAGGTTGTGACAGCCAAAATATAGGATCCTTGACTCATTATGCTACTACGGTTGTTTTTCACATTGGCAACTCAGGATGTCACTTTATTTATAAAAAAGAGAAACTTCCTAAAATTGAAGATATGTGGACAAAACTTTGGGGCGAAACAACAAGATCAGTAGAGATTGCCAATCATTTAAAGGAACATGGAATCCACGTAAATAGCGTGGATTTAGACTTTAACAGCGATGAAAAACAAAAATCTAATAAACTCGTTTCAGCCTCTGTTGGTTTTGTGGAATCCATGGGCCTTAAAGCCAACATAAAACCGGCTATATTACCAGCCATTTCTGCTGCAGATATGATGTGTTAAACTCCAACAAGAAGCTTTCTACTCAGTTTTTGATTAGGGGTTTTTAACTCGTATATGTAAACTCCATTGGGTACATTATTTCCAATTTGATCTTTTCTATTCCATTTAATTTGATGTAGTCCACTACCCACATCTTGATCGATTAACGTATTTACTTTTTTGCCTACAATATCATATATATTGATGCTCACTTTGGATGTGGCTTTTAAGTGAAAAGAAATAGTGGTGATTTCTGCAAACGGATTAGGATGATTTTGATAAAGAGTGTTATGGTTTAATGGCGGGCTAGAAACACTTAATGGTTGTAAAGACCACCCTAGATCCTGAAGAATGCCTAGTGTTATAGGACCAGGTGTAAGATTGGTTTCGCCTGTGCTACTGTATGGAGTCATTAAGCCATCTGGCGAACTTGCGGAAAAAGAC
>MDTD01025093.1_pt1 | contig 14438 bp, 13 predicted proteins | sample 811221 | NCBI WGS metagenome assembly MDTD01 (sample SAMN05326646, study PRJNA326480) | marine metagenome | isolation source: seawater | place: Pacific Ocean: South West | collected 2011
CCTGATTTTTTTTAAGTCATTTTCCTTGACATCAAGATTATCCATATAGCGAAACACTCCCCCCCCTACCTCGGCCCTTGTCACTGAACCGATCTAAAAAAAACATAATTAAAGAAGACCATAATCCAGATACGCTTGAAACCGGACAGGTGACTGCCCGGGACTGCAAATGACCTGCCCGAAAACCCCACATGCACGGGGTTGCCGTGTGTGCGAATTCCTCCGGGCCTATGCCTGCCATATGTTTGAGCAACACAAACTCCCCCTGGAAAAAGGTTATACAATCTGTATTTTATCTTACAATCCGTAATTAATCCATAAAATATCAGCATGTCAAGTACTTTATCGTAAAAGTCGCAAAATACACTGATTTATCGTATAACTTCCGGAAAGTTCCGGAAATTTCCGATTTTGTAATGGAATAACTTGACCATACCAGGGGAAACTCGATAATAAAGAGCCAAAGAAGCCCCCACCCTCATCAAAGAGCTAAAATTTGATCAGTAATGTTTGGATGTGTAACTGAGGTTAAAAATAAAGGGGATTATAGATTTAGATAAGTATGAATGCATTGACCGAGTCGATCAAGCGCGCCCGCAGCATAAAAGTGGTCGCACCCTGCCAACACGCGCAAATCAGGGTTGGCATCACTTAATTCTATCATGTGGCGGATCTGGTCTGCCGGTGCGATATCGTCGTACTCACCGGTCACAATCAAACCGGTTCGGGATAGATCCTGCACATCGTCAAAAGCAAGAAAATTCACCGGTGGAGACACCATGATATGCCCGTCAACTGAGGCTCCGGCATCCACGGCATGGGCATTAACCCAGGCACCGAATGAGTACCCGGCCAAAAAAAGCGCAGTGATGTTGCGCCCCCTGAAATAATCAAGGGCAGCGTGAACATCATCCTGTTCACCTGCCCCGTCATCAAAATTTCCGGTGCCTTCCCCTGTTCCCCGGAAGTTAAACCGCAGGGTTGAAAAGCCATTTTTATAAAAGGTATCCGCAATCTGCCGGACCACCTGATTATCCATGTTGCCGCCATAGAGCGGATGGGGGTGGGTGACCACCACCCCCTTTGTGCTGCCGGCAACCATGCGCTCCCGCCCTTCAAGCACAACGTCTTTGCCGGCGATGCGAACAGGCGTTTCCCCCATGGTGCGGCCTTTGAACCTACTTCCGATTTTTAAGGGACGCCCGGATAAACTCCCGGAACAGCGGGTGGGGCGTCATGGGTTTTGACTTGAACTCGGGATGGAACTGGCAACCCAGATACCAGGGATGATCCTTCAACTCCACCACCTCAACCAGGTCATGATCAGGAGAAGAACCGCTGATCACAAGACCGGCTTCCACCAGACGCTCCTTGAATTCATTGTTGAACTCAAAGCGGTGGCGGTGACGCTCTGAAATATCCTCCGTCTTGTAGGCATTCATGGCAAAGGTTTCGGGCACAAGCCGGCAGGGATAAGCCCCAAGACGCATGGTCCCTCCTTTATCCGAGGACTCGTCACGCTTTTCCACCTGACCGGTCTGCTCGTCGATCCATTCTTTCATCAGGTAAATCACGGGATAGGGCGTGTAGGGGTCAAACTCTTCGGAATTGGCATCTTCCATACCGGCGAGGTTGCGGGCTACCTCGATAACTGCCATCTGCATTCCCAAACAGATACCGAAAAACGGCACCTTTTTTTCGCGGGCATACTGGGCGGCCAGAATCTTTCCTTCTATTCCCCTGGAACCGAACCCGCCGGGCACAAGCACACCGTCACTCTGGGACAGAACCTCTGCCACATTGTCTTGGGTCAGGGTCGTGGAATCCACAAACTGCAGTTCCACCTTGGCGTCGTTGGCAATGCCCCCGTGGGTCAGCGCCTCATTCAAACTTTTGTAACTTTCTGTCAGGTCCACGTACTTGCCCACAATGGCAATGCTGACTTTCTGACGCGGATTGCGCAACCGCTCAACCATCTCCCGCCAGTCATCCAGACGGGGCGCACGCGCCCAGATATTCAATTTTTTGAGAATCTTGTCACCCAGTCCCTCCTTGTTGTACACCAGGGGAACGTCGTAGATGCAGTCCACATCCTTGGCTGTAAACACCGCATCCGTATCCACATTGCAGAACAGGGCGATCTTCTTTTTAATATCCTGGGACAGGTAACTTTCCGTACGGCAAAGCAGGATATCCGGCTGAATACCGATGCTTCTCAACTCTTTTACGCTGTGCTGGGTGGGTTTGGTCTTCACCTCACAGGCGGTTTTGATATAGGGTACGAGTGTCAGATGGATGTAGATGACATTGGAAGACCCGGCATCTGCCTTGAACTGACGGATCGCCTCAAGAAAGGGCAGGGACTCAATATCACCGATGGTGCCGCCGATCTCAACAATCACGACATCGGTGCCGTTGGACACCAGGGATACGGCCTGCTTAATCTCATCTGTGATGTGAGGAATCACCTGGACCGTTCCACCCAGGTACTCCCCACGGCGCTCCTTGGAAATCACCTGATGATAGATTTTACCCGTGGTAAAATTGTTGTTCTTCCCCAGCTTCGCGTTGGTGAACCGTTCGTAATGCCCCAGATCCAGATCGGTTTCAGCTCCGTCATCGGTCACAAACACTTCGCCGTGCTGAAAGGGATTCATGGTGCCGGGATCAACGTTGATATAGGGATCCAGCTTCTGAATGGTCACCGACAATCCCCTGCTTTCCAGCAGCATGCCGATAGCCGCAGATGCCAGCCCTTTGCCCAAAGATGATAACACCCCGCCCGTCACAAAAATGTATTTTGAGTTTTCAGCCATCAATCCCCCACTTCATTTTTTATTGGTCAAACAATTTACTAAAATCATCAATTTCTTTATCCAGACCGTCGATCTGTTCACGCGCCTCGTCCTCACCCGCCATCCCGTTTTGGACAGGATAGGCTGCAAGCACCCCATCCACGTCAAACCGGTCAGCGGAAAACCCAGGTTTCAGTTCAAACCGGCTGACACGGATATCCGCAAAGGGCTGTCCATCCACCTGAATTGACGTTTCCATGGGATACCAGGTCCGGGATACCCGGTGCCAATTATGATACCGAACATCCACGGTCCGCCCCGATCTGGTGACTTTATACCGGACAGGAAAAAGTGTATCTTTATCCACCCAGAACCCGGATTCCGGATCACTGCCGCCTGCGGGCTTGCCCACAAAAAAGCAGACACCGCCGTCAAGGCGCTGAAAGGTGACTTTTTGGGTATCAATGCCCACGGCATCCAGATGCGCCGCCATCATGGCATAATCCCGGAGCAGCATGGGGTCCGTATAAAAATCTGCAATGGGCCGGACGGTTGCCGTGACCCTGCCGTTTTCCACCCGGACAAACCGGTTGCCGGACTGCACGGTGAAGGCGGTGCCGTTCTTTGAAGATATCTCTGACCTCAGAGCAGACGGGAATGCGAAACTCAACCGCTCCGATACCGCATCCGCCATGTCCTCACCCGTACCCTCACCGTCGACCTTCGCGATCTGACGGGTCTGGTATACCACCATCCCCGTCGGGGTTTTAATCTTCTGAATCACCAAATGCAAAAGGTGAGGCGTTTGCGGGACAAAGGCCTCACCCCTGGAGCCCAGGCTCAGGACAAACAGTACTACCAGAAAAGAAATAATCGCTTTTTTCTGCATGAAACCCTTTGGGTTTAAATAAACAGATCTTCAGGATACACGGCTGAATCCCCCAGCCGTTCTTCGATTCGGATCAGTTGATTGTATTTGGCCACCCGGTCGCTTCTGGACATGGAGCCGGTCTTAATCTGCCCGGCGTTCACGCCAACCGCCAGGTCTGCAATAAAGGTATCTTCGGTTTCACCGGATCTGTGGGACACCACCGTGGTGTATCCGGATTCCTTGGCCATCTGGATGGTATCCAGGGTCTCGGTGACCGTACCGATCTGATTCAGCTTGATCAGGATGGAGTTACCCACACCCCGGGCGATCCCTTTTTTAAAAATATCCGGGTTGGTTACAAAAATATCATCCCCGACGATCTGGATCCGGTTTCCCAGACGCTGGGTCATAAGTTCCCAGTTGTCCCAGTCGCCTTCGGCCAGGCCATCCTCAATAGAGACCAGGGGGTACTTGTCGATCAACCCCTCATAATAATCAATCAAGGCTTCGGCGGACAACTTGCGGCCTTCAGACTGGAAAACATACGTGCCGTCTTTGTAGAACTCGGATGCAGCGGCATCCAGACCGATGCCGATATCCTTGCCCGGCCTGTATCCGGCAGCTTCAATGGCCCGGATGATATATTCAATGGCCTCTTCGTTGGACGCAAGATCCGGTGCAAAACCGCCTTCATCCCCCACAGCCGTGCTCAAGCCTTTTTCCTTGAGCAGCTTTTTCAGGTTGTGAAAGGTTTCCGCCCCCATGCGGATGGCTTCAAGCACCCCCACAGCGCCATAGGGAAGAATCATGAACTCCTGGATATCCAGGTTATTGGCCGCATGGGCACCCCCGTTGATGATGTTCATCATGGGCACCGGCATCACCCGGGCGTTGATCCCTCCCAGGTGCTGGTAAAGGGGGATGTCACAGGCATCGGCCGCAGCCCTTGCTGCTGCCATGGAAACCCCGAGAATTGCATTGGCTCCCAGACGGGACTTGTTGTCGGTGCCGTCAATGTCCAGCATGGTCCGGTCCAACCCGGCCTGATCCATGGCATCATAACCGATAATTTCAGGGGCAATCACCTCATTGACATTGGCAACGGCGTTGAGCACGCCTTTGCCCATGTAACGGTTTTCAGCCTTATCCCGAAGTTCCAGCGCTTCACGGGTACCTGTGGATGCACCGGAGGGTACAGCCGCCCTGCCCTGTGCCCCGCAGGCCAGGGTCACATCCACTTCAACCGTGGGATTTCCCCTGGAATCAATGATCTCCCTTGCCATGACGTCAATAAGTTCTGTCATGCGTCCACCCTACCTTTCATATATAGTGATTTTTAAATTCCGTATGATTCTTAAATCCGTCTTTTAATATCAATTTGCGTTCCCACATTCAAGGTTTTATTTCCCTGCCGGCACCACCTGTTTGATATGCTTTTCTTATTTGCACAGCGCAAGTCTTGACAAAAAAAAATGACTCTTATAAGTAGAGGGGACGCTCATAAGTATAAGTGATATTTTCCTTAAATAGAAATGATGTTCCGTACCAGAACACGTATATAAAGACACACAACAACATTAAGGAGTAAAGATGAACATTCTGTTTTTCGGCCCCAACGGCAGCGGCAAAGGCACCCAGGGTAAAATCCTGAAAGATAAATACAATATTGCCCATGTTGAATCCGGCGCCATCTTCCGCGACAACATCAAAGGCGGTACCGAGCTTGGTAAAAAGGCCAAAGAATACATTGACAAGGGTGACCTGGTACCCGATGAAATCACCATCCCCATGATGATCGACCGCATTGAGCAGGACGACTGCAAAGAAGGCTGGCTGCTGGACGGTTTCCCCAGAAACAAGGTTCAGTCTGAAAAACTCCACGCCGCCCTGGAAGAAAAAGGCATTAAACTCAACTACGTTATTGAAATGCTGCTGGACCGCCAGATTGCCAAAGACAGAATCATGGGCCGCAGACTCTGCGAAAATGACAACAACCATCCCAACAACATCTTCATCGATGCCATCAAACCAGACGGAGACAAATGCCGGGTATGCGGCGGTGCCCTAAGCGCCCGTGATGATGATCAGGATGAGGCTGCCATCGACAAACGCCACTCCATCTACTATGACACCGAGACCGGCACCCTGGCCTCTTCCTACTACTTCAGAGACCTGAAAGACGCCTCTTTCAAATACTTCACTCTGAACGGTGAACAGCCCCTGCCCGACGTAACTGCAGAACTGATTTCCAAGCTGTAAGCACGTTTTTCCTCACCTGAGGATTTATCCGGCCGGCAAGCCCCACGGGAATGCCGGCCGTTTTTTTATTTGGGCCGGGCACGCCTTTTTACTTGCCTTTACACCAACGGTTTGTTATAAGGGCCGGATAAATATTTTTATATTTAAATCCACTATGAAAGGGGCGATGCTGCTTGAAAGACATTACAGTCACCGTTATTGATAACGATGTAGAAAAGGCTTTGAGAATTCTGAAGAAGAAAATTCAGAATGATGGACTATTCAAACGTCTCAAAGTAAAAAAACACTACGAAAAACCGTGTCAGTACAGAAGACGGAAGATGAGAGAAGCAATGAGAAGACAGAGAATTGCTGCTTCCAGATCCCGCAGAAGACGTCGCTAAGCACAGCCAAACAGCCCGGCATGACAGGAGTATCACCTGACATGCCGGGTTTTTTTATGGACTTTTTTTATCTGGATTACGCCCATGGCAAGAATTTCCTACGACGAGTGCCTGGACCGGATTTACAAACTGGGCCGCTTCGGCATAAAGCTTGAACTTGACACCATCCAGAATATTCTCAGGTTCCTGAATACCCCCCAAAAAAATTATAACGTTGTTCACGTGGCCGGCACCAACGGCAAAGGCTCCACCTCCACCTACGTCGCCTCCATCCTCCGGAAGGCAGGCTTTAAAACCGGAATCTACACAAGCCCCCACCTGGTGCGGTTCAACGAACGGATCGCCGTGGACGGCGAGCAGATTTCCGATGAAGATGTGGTGGCGGCATACGAGGCGGTAAATGCTGTTGACATTGGCCGGCGCAAGGCCACCTTTTTCGAAATTGCCACAGCCATGGCCTTCTACCACTTTGCCAAGGAGCAAGTGGAGTGGGCAGTGATCGAAACAGGCATGGGCGGCCGCTTTGACGCCACCAATATCGTGACGCCCGCCGTCAGCATCATCACCAACCTGTCATTGGAACATACGGATTACCTGGGCAGCACCATTCCGGCGCTGGCCAAGGAAAAAGGTGGGATCATCAAATCCAAGGCACCTGTGGTAACCGCTGTTTCCCAACCTTCCGGCATGCGGGTTCTCGAAGATATTGCCAAAGAGAAATCTGCCCCGTTGTTCACATTTAAAAAGGATTTTTCCATCCGGAAGACACCCAGGCAGAACACCTACACCTTCCAGGGTATCCATGATGTGTATAAAGACCTGGTGAAACCCCTTCCCGGGGACCACCAACGGGAAAACCTTTCCATGGCACTGGCGGCCTGCGAGCTGATCTTTCAGCGGCACAAAGCCAAGGATGACAGATACACCCTGACCCGGGACCTGGTCCACCAAGGCCTGTCCATTGCCCGCTGGCCCGGCCGCCTGGAACGTATCCAGGAAAAACCGCTGGTCATTCTGGACGGGGCCCATAATCTTAAAGCCGCCCAGGTGCTGGGAAAATATCTTTCCACAGCCGTTGCCGGCAAAAAACTCACCCTGGTGCTCGGCATACTGGACGACAAACCCCATGAAGAAATGATGGGCCACCTGGTGCCTTACGCTGACCGGGTAATCATCACCAAGGCCAAGATAGACAGAAGCCTTGCCACCGATGTACTGGCAGCTTCCGCAAAAAAATTTTTTAATGGAGAGCTAACCATCATAGAAGATGTTAAAGAAGCTGTTTCCCATGCGATTTCAACATCTTCTGAAGATGACGCCGTCTGTATCGCCGGCTCCCTGTATGTGGCCGGTGAAGCAAAAGAAAAATTTGATCTGGATTTTATTTGATAATTTGGTATAACAGCATCTGATTTTAGCGCGCCCGTGGTGTAGCGGATATCACGTCAGCCTCCGAAGCTGAAGATCGCTGGTTCGATTCCAGCCGGGCGCACCATAACACACCCCATGAATACTTTCCAAAAAACAGGTTTACGCATCGGTATCATCAGCTACCGGAGCAATCCGCACTGCGGCGGACAGGGTGTTTACATCCGCCACCTCAGCCATGCCCTGTCAGACCTTGGCCACCAGGTGGAAGTCATTGCAGGCCCGCCGGACCCCCAACTCAACAACCGGGCAAAAAACGGGTTCAACGGCCAGGGAAATGTTAAACTGACCATGCTGGAGACCCTGGACCTGTATAATGCGGAAGATCTTTTCCGCACCCCGCGTCCCCATGAACTGAAAGACCCTGTCAACCTTCTGGAGTGGCTGGATGTTTCTGCCCAGGGATATCCCGAACCCATGACCTTCGGCATGCGGGTAACCCGTCACATGAAGGGCCGGCACCGCTCCCTGGATATCATCCACGACAACCAGAGCCTCTCATTTGGAATGCTCTCGCTAGCCAGACACATGCCCGTGACCACCACCATCCACCATCCCATCACTGTGGACCGGCGGTTGGAAATCCAGAGTACCCGGTCTTTTATCAAAAAGGTCAAAACCATGCGGTGGTACTCATTTATCGGGATGCAGAAAATGGTGGCCCGGCGGATGCCCGCCATCATCACGGTATCAGACAGCTCCAAACGGGATATATCAAAAGAGTTCAAGATTCCCGAATCCCGATTCAGGACCATCCCCATCGGTATCGACCTGGACAACTTCTTCCCCCTGGACCACATCAAAAAAATTCCGGGGAGGCTGATTGTCACCAACTCTGCGGATATGCCCCTCAAAGGGCTCTATCATCTGCTTCATGCCCTCAAAGGCGTACTGGCAAAGCGGGAGACATCTCTGACGGTAATCGGCACCCCCAAGAAAAACGGCGGGATTGAAAAGCTGGTAAAAAAACTTGATCTTGGCCGGCATATTGAATTCACCGGCCGGGTGGATCACGACCGCTTTGTCAGGGAATATGCCCGGGCCGAAATTGCCGTGGTGCCCTCCATGTATGAAGGGTTCGGCCTGCCCGTGGGCGAGGCCATGGCCTGCCGGATTCCGGTGATCTCCACGACCGGGGGAGCCCTGCCTGAAGTGGCGGGGGATGCGGCAAAACTTGTTCCCCCCGGAGATGCCAAGGCCCTGGAAAATGCCATCATCGAATTACTGGATGACCCGGTAGAACGGGAACGACTGGCCCAGAAAGGCTATGACCGGGTCCATTCCGAATTCACCTGGGAAAAAACCGCCATGAGAACCGCTAAGGTCTACCGGGAGGTGATAGATGATTACCATGGACTTTAAACGCCTGGGGCTGCGTGCCGGCGACCGGGTCCTGGACATCGGCTGCGGCGAAGGCCGCCACATGGTGCGGGCCTGCCAGGAAAAGGACACCATCTGTACCGGTGCGGATTTCGGCTTTGACAACCTTGAGTTCACCCGCAATAAACTGAGGTTCCACGAGGCCATTGACGATCTGTCCTGCCGGGACTGGAATCTCTCCTGCATGGATATCACGGCCATGCCCTTTGACTCCGAAAGCTTTGACGTGGTGCTCTGCTCAGAGGTGCTTGAGCACATCCCGGAGGATGAAACAGCCATTGACGAACTGATCCGGATTGTGAAACCGGGGCGAACCCTGGCGGTTTCCGTCCCCCGCGCCTGGCCCGAACGCATCTGCTGGAAATTGTCAGATGAATACTTCAATGCCAATATGGGCCACGTACGGATTTACAGCCAGAAAGAAATCATTGATAAAATTCAATCCAGGGGGCCGAAATTTTTAGGGTCCCATTTTGCCCACAGCATCCACACCCCCTATTGGTGGCTTAAATGCCTGGTGGGGCCGAACCGGACGGATTCACCTGCGGTCAATCTCTACCATACGCTTTTGGTGTGGGATTTAATGGAGCAACCCAAAATAACCAGGCTGATAGACCGTATGCTCAACCCCGTTTTAGGCAAAAGCCTGGTGATGTACTTCAAAAAACCGGCCTGACCGACCTGCGACAAATAAACTCCGATGATGGGGAGTGCGGCCGGATCGCCCCCCTTTTTCCTTGCCTGCGCTTTAAATCTTTAAAATCTGCATTACTTTCTCCCCAAGACTTAAACCCGGCAGCCCAAAAACCCTGCGAGGAACGATGCGAAACACGCTGTTAATTATCTGCATGGCGGTGATCACTATGTCCTGTACCACAACCCCCTCCCCAACACCTTTCAGGGAAGATCCCCTGATCGGAAAAATAGTCAACGCCGGCACCGGCCGGACCATTGGGTTTAACGAACTTGCGACGGATTTACAGAAATTTGACGTCATCTATCTATCCGAAAAACACGACAACCCCATGCACCACGCTATTCAGCGAAGGATTATCCAGCACTTCATAGACAAAGGCCGTGCACCTGTCATCGGCTTTGAATTTTTCGCCATGGCAGACACGCCCCTGCTGCTCAACTTCATTGATTCCAAAGCCAAAGGGCACCCCAAAGAAATGGACGGGAAACTTGAAAAAGCCATGCGGACAAAACTTGGGTGGGACAACCAGTCCGACACCATGTGGTCCTATTATTGGGACCTTTTGATCCTTGCCAGGGACAACGGTCTCAAGGCCGTAGGACTGGACCTTACATCGGTGCAAAAACGGCGGATTACAAGAAAAGGCATGGACGGCATTACCGGAATCGAAGCGCAGCAGTTATTTTCCACAGGATTGTCAAACCCGGTTTACGAAACCCATATGAAGTCCATATTCAAATCGGTCCATTGCGGTATGGATCACGGCGGCATGACAGCTAAGCTATACGGCACCTGGCTGGCCAGAAATGACAGGATGGCCCTGTCCATCACCCAGATCCATACGGACATTGCAACATCCGCGCAGGTACCGGATAATACCAACGGCCCTGTTATCGTTATCATGGGTAACGGACATACCGAATATGGTCTTGGGGTAATCGACCGGGTTGCCCACATCAATCCTGAAATCACCCAGGTCAATCTGGGGCTGACGGAAATTTTCAGGGAACCGGTCGGCCTTGAGGCGTACCTTGAGCCACTGGATTTAGAAGGATTTCCCCCGGCACCTCCGGCAGACTACCTCTGGTTTACCCAGCGGACATCATACGGGGATCCCTGTGAGCGGTTTAAGGCATCTCTTCAGCGTATGAAAAGAGAAAATATGAAACGAGAAGATGTGAAAAAGAAGCCCGGGAATTAAAGTTCCCGGGGCTGCGTACAGTTCCGGATTTCCACAGGAAAAAGGGCTATTATTGGCCCTGTTCGTCAATAAAGAGCCTAAATTTCATATCCTCTTTGAGTATATGATGGCGCAGCCAGTTCTCAATGCGCTTGATCACCTCTGAGTTCAGCACATGGGTGCCGGCCTCAAGGTCCTTCATCATCCCGTCAATTTCATTTGAAAACGCCCTGTGCATTTTCCTGTGCAGTTCAAATTTGGGGAACCCAGCCTCCGACATGACCGCTTCTTCTTTGGAGAAATGAAACTCCCCATAAGCCTTCATCTCTTTGAGGGCCTCAATTCCCGTCTTGGCAAAATTTATTTCATCAGGATCCATCATCCGGTCATGGGCCTTGTTATAAATATCAAGCCATTGTTTGTGCTGATCGTCCAGTTCGTCGTTCCCGATGCTGAAATCCTGAGTCCATTCAATGATTGGCATAATAGTAAATCTCCGTATCACGATGCGTTGAATGGCCTATCATATATCCGCACACCTTAAATTTCAATAACAACAGCCGCTTTTTTATTCCGGTTTTATTTCCCCATACCGGCGGTATTGGCCTTTTTCACTTTACAATCCCGGGAAAGGGGCTATGTTAATACACAGGTTCATTAGTTTAATGATGATCAGATAAAGGAGATACCCATGGCAGAAAAACCGTGTCCCACCTGTAAAGGCAAAAAAATCCTTGTCGGCAACTGTGAATGCAATGCGGAATGGCGCAGCGCAGACGGAGAAAACACTGCTGACGACTGCATCTGCGAACCCGATCAGAAATGCCCGGACTGCAACGGCACTGGGGTGGTTCCTGAATAAAAACAGTTTTATCGCTTATCCGATCATGTATGTGGCGGTCCCGGTGGCTATCCGGACCGCCTTTTCATTGAACAGGTCAATCTTTGACACAACGATCCGGGAACCGGCCCGGATCACCCGGCTTTTGCACTCAAAGGCCTCTCCCCTGCCCGGCCTCAGGTAATCCACCCGCATGTCGATGGTGGCCGAGGAGATCAATTTTTCCTGGATCTTCTCAGGTGTGGCATCTTCATTGAACTTGACACAGGAAATCAGGGCGCTCAACCCGCCGGTAAGATCAATCACCGCGGCCGTCACCCCACCGTGGAGGATACCGGCGGCGGAGTTGCCGATGAGATCGGGCTTCATGGGAAATGATACCACGGCTTCCCCGGTTTCATAGTCCAGACTGTCAATGGATATGCCAAGCACTTTGTTGAAGGGAAGCCACTCCAGGTAATAGGTCCGTATACCTTCCAGAATATGATCAATCAAGGGAATCCTCCGTTTTATTCTCCCTGGCAATGCCCCGTCATCAGCCGACCTTCTCCATGAATATCCAGGGTTATTTCAGCTTCAGCACCCCAAGGGTTTTGGTCATTTCAAGCTCTTCGTACTGGCCAGTCTTCAAGGCAATTTCATAGACCTGCCTGGGGGGCTGCCCCCCCTCTTCCGGATTGAAGAAAATATCATGGATCACCAGATACCCCCCTGGAATCAGATGGGGGGACCAGGTAATAAAATCCGTATGGGCGGCGTCAAAGGAATGGCCGCCGTCGATAAAGACCATGGCAAGGCCGGTCTGCCACATCCTGCCGGCAACGGCTGATGTGGATACGATGGGCACCACGGTCTCCTCCAGCCCGGCCTGTTTCAGGGTATCCCTGAACAGCGGCAGGGTGTTGACCCCGCCCGTCCTGTCATCGTACAGATCCGGATCAAAGTATTCCTCTCCGGGCTGCTGCTCTTCAGATCCCCGGTGGTGGTCAATAGAATAAAGGATGCTGGAGTTCTCCTTGCAGGCCTGCCCAATAATGGCGGCAGACCTCCCGCAGTAGGAGCCGATCTCCAGCAGCGGCCCCATGGCAGATGCATCCCGGGCAATGTCAAAGAGCCGTTCAGCCTCTTCGTCATGCATGAAGCCTTTGATGGTGTTCAGGAAGTCAAAATCTAATTTACTCATAATCACATTAGCCACAAAAATCGTAAGGTGTTACCGGGGTTACACCCCGTCTTCATCATAGCTTTTCACCAGGATTTCCCTGGGTTTTGACCCGATCTGGGGGCCGACAATCCCTTCATGCTCCATCATCTCGATCAGGCGGGCTGCCCGGTTGTAACCGATGCGCAGCCGCCGCTGGACATAGGATATGGAGGCCTGCCGGTCCTTGGTGACCAGGGCCACAGCCTCGTCGTACTTGGCATCGTATTCAGACTCGTCAAAGGTCTTTTCCTCTCCGCTGTCCTCACCCATGGTGACCTCTTCGTTGTAGTCCGGCTGGCGCTGCTCCTTGAGAAAGCCCGTAATTCTGGATATTTCTTTTTCGGAAATATAGGCCCCCTGGATGCGCATCAGCTTGCCTGTGCCCGGCGGGCAGAACAGCATGTCCCCGTTGCCCAGAAGACTTTCCGCCCCGCCCTGGTCAATGATGATCCTGCCGTCGATTTTGGAGGAGACCTGAAAGGAGATCCGGGTGGGAAAATTGGCCTTAATGGTTCCGGTGAGAACATCCGCAGAGGGCCTTTGGGTGGCGATGATCAGATGAATCCCAGCAGCCCTGGCCATCTGGGCCAGGCGGGTCAGGGCATACTCCACATCCTTTGACGCCACCATCATCAAATCCCCGAGTTCGTCAACGATCACAACGATATACGGCAGGGTTTCCAGGGGGAAAGGCGAAGTATCTTCAGCTGCTTCACCGTCCAAATCTTCCGGTTGTTCGGCCAGGCGCTCTCGAACCATCCTGTTAAACTGCCCGATGTTCCTCAGTCCGCTCATCTCAAGCAATTCATACCGGCGTTCCATCTCTTTTACCGCCCAGAACAGGGCATTGGTGGCCTTTTTCATATCAGTGACCACAGGGGTAATAAGGTGGGGAATATCGTTGTACACCGAAAGCTCAATCCGCTTCGGGTCCACCATGATCAGCTTGACCTCATCGGGCGTGGCCTTGTACAGCAGGCTGATGATCATGGAATTTAAGCCCACACTCTTGCCCGTACCGGTGGCGCCGGCAATGAGCAGATGGGGCATCTTGTCCATTTTGGTGGCCACGGGCTGCCCCAGTAAATCTTTGCCCAGTCCGAGAGTCAGCAGGGAATCGGACTTCACAAACTCTTTGGAGGCGATCATCTCCCTTAAATTCACCAGTTCCCGTTCTTCGTTGGGAATCTCTATGCCCACCACATCCCGGCCCGGAATGGGTGCAACGATTCGGATGGATATGGCTGACAGGGCCAGGGCCAGGTCGTCTGAAAGCCCGACGATCTTGGACAGCTTGATGCCCGCTGCCGGCCGGTATTCAAAGGTGGTGATCACAGGTCCGGGAAGGATTTCCACCACATCCCCGCGGACGTTGAAATCCTTGAGTTTGGCTTCCAGAA
>MDTD01050946.1_pt1 | contig 14438 bp, 14 predicted proteins | sample 811221 | NCBI WGS metagenome assembly MDTD01 (sample SAMN05326646, study PRJNA326480) | marine metagenome | isolation source: seawater | place: Pacific Ocean: South West | collected 2011
ATGCATTTAAAACTGCAAATTTCTTAAAATCTATTTTTTTTTTACTAATATCAAAAAAAATTGTTAAGAATAGATTCCCCTTTATAGACACCCATTTTTTTCCCATGGTTCCTCTACCCTTAGTTTGCTTGTCAGTTAAGATTATTGTTGGTTTAAAATTCTTTTTCTTAATAAGCTTATGAGCTATGTCATTTGTGCTTTTAACACTTTTAAATTTTAATGATCTTAATTTCATTAATTTAAAAATAACGTATCTACCACATTATTTAATACTGATGGGTATAAAAAAAAAGTTAACAGAATGCTACAACTTATAAAAATTGATAGTTGTGCAAATTTATTTTTTGTAACATCAAAAGTGATTACGCTATCATCAAAATAAATAGTTTTAATTATTTTAAGATAATAAAATGCTGATATTACAGTAGTTAACAATCCTATTATTGCTAAAACATACATCTTTTGCTCGACTACTGCAGTGAAAACATAAAATTTTGCAAAAAATCCTCCTAATGGTGGTATTCCAGCTAAAGAAAATAAAATTATTAAGAAAGAAATTGATAAAATCGGATGTTTTTTTGAAATACCAGATAAATCAGAGATATTTTCTTTATACTCTCCATCTTTTTTTAACAAATATAAACATGAAAAAGCCCCAATATTCATCACAACATAAATTGAGATATAGACTATTGCGCTTTCATAACCTTCAATTCTACCAGTAGCTACACCAGCCAAAGCGTAACCTATGTGTCCTATTGAACTATATGCCAAAAGTCTCTTGATATTTTTTTGACCAATAGCGGCCACCGCACCTAAAATCATTGAGGCTATTGAAATAAATATTATTATAGTTTGCCACTCAATTAAAATTTTTGAAAATGGAATAAACATAAACTTTATTAAAACTGCTAATCCAGCAACTTTTGGAACTACTGCAAAAAAACTTGTTATTGAAGTAGGTGCTCCTTCATACACATCTGGTGTCCACATATGAAAAGGAACTGCTGATACTTTAAATGCAAGACCAACTAAAATAAATACCATTGCAAAAACTGCCCCTGTATTCTCATTGCCTAATTCATTAGCTATTAAATCAAAATTTGTTGAACCTGTGAAACCATATAATAAAGAACATCCGTACAATAACAAACCTGATGATAAAGCACTTAAAACGAAATATTTTATACCAGACTCAGATGATTTTAAATTATCTCTATCAATTGATGCTAGAATATAAAGCGATAATGATTGTAACTCTAACCCTAAGTAAAATAAAATTATATCGTTAGAACTTACCATGAAGAACATGCCTAAAATTGAAAGTAGAACTATTATCGGGTACTCAAATTTTCCTAATTTGTTATCTAAAATAAAATTTTTTGATGAATTTAGTACAAATAAACTTGAAATAAGTATTAAAATTTTAAAAAAGTTTGAAAAAGCATCTCTTGTAAAACTTTCTAGAAATATTTTTTCTGTTGTATTCGAATTATTTAAAATAATAGCTATAGTAAATATAATTATTATTGAACTTAAATTAAATATTAAATTAAAACTATTTTTTATAAATACCCCGGTCATTAAAATAGAAAATATAGACAAAGTTAAAAAAATTTCTGGAAATAGTATATTTAAATTATTTATCATGTAGTTTTAATTTGTATTTATTGCTAACTCGTAATTATTAATTAAATTATCTATTGGTACATTTAAAGTTTCCATTATAGGAGCGGGATAAAAACCAAAAAAAATAACTAATAAGGCTAATATAATTAACATTAATATTTCAAATTTATTCACATCTTTTAAATTTTTAATTTGATCATTTTTAATCTGACCAAAAATAACTCTTTTAGTAAGCCAAAGCATATATGCTGCTCCTAAAACAACACCAAATGTTGCTAACATAGCAACTAAATAATTTTTTTGAAAAGTGCCCGTTAAAACTAAAAACTCTCCTAAAAAACCAGAAGTGCCTGGAAGGCCTAGTCCAGCTAATGCAAATACTATGAATAAAAAAGAATATTTTGGTATATAACTTACCAAACCACCATATGCACTAATCATTCTAGAGTGCATCCTGTCATAAACGACTCCCACACAAAGGAATAATGCTGCTGAAATCAAACCGTGACTAATCATTTGAAAAACACTTCCTTCAATTCCTAGCTTTGTAAATGTAAAAATTCCAAGAGTTACATACCCCATGTGAGCAACAGAGGAATATGCAATTAATTTTTTCATATCATCTTGCATTAAAGCAACTAAAGAAGTGTAAATAATTGCAATAATACTTAATGTGAAAATTAATGGGGTAAAATATTCAGAAGCAAATGGAAACATAGGTATTGAAAATCTTAAAAAACCATAACCAGCCATTTTTAAAAGTATAGCAGCTAAAATTACAGATCCAGCAGTAGGTGCTTCTACATGTGCATCGGGTAACCAAGTGTGGACTGGCCACATAGGTGTTTTTACTGCAAAAGAACTAAAAAAAGCTAACCATAATAAGTTTTGATATTCCTTAGGTATTTTAATTTCATTAATTTGAGTAAGGTCAGTTGTCCCAGTTATCCAGTAAATTGTAATAATTGCAACAAGCATTAAAACTGATCCTAAAAGTGTGAAAAGGAAAAATTTAAAAGCTGAATAAACTCTTCTTGGTCCACCCCAAACACCAATGATTAAAAACATTGGAATTAATCCAGCCTCAAAGAATAGATAAAATACAACAAGATCTAGCGAACAAAAAACTCCTATCATAAAGGTCTCTAATATTAAAATTGCTATAAGAAATTCTTTGATTCTGTCTTTGACACTATTAATGCATGAAATTATACATAAAGGTGTAATTAATGTTGTAAGAATTATAAACAAGATTGAAATTCCATCTACACCTAATTTAAATTTGATGAAGTCGTTTATCCAGGATTGCTCCTCTAGAAATTGAAAATCTGATGAAGTATAATCCATTGAATACCAAATAAATAAAGACAATATAAAAGTTGCTAAACTACTAAATAACGAGATATAAATTGCACTGTTATCATTTTTTTGTCCTCTAGAGAGAAATATAAAAATTGAGCTAATCAGAGGTAAAAATATAAGAGTTGATAGTATAGGAAAGTTCATTTTCTAATTTAAAATCAAATATGTAAGTAAAAGTGATAAACCTATTAACATTACGAAAGCATAATCGTATATAAAACCTGTTTGAAAAATTCCCGCTTTATCAGAAAGTTTTTTTATTAATTTAGAAATACCGTCTGGACCAAATCGATCTATGAAACCTATGTCACCTTTTTTCCAGAAGAAAGAGCCAATTTTCTTCGCAGGCTTCACAAATAATAATTCGTATAATTCATCTATATACCACTTATTAAGTAAAAAATTATAAAGAGGTGAATTGGTATTTTTAAAATCTTCTAAAATTTTCTTATTAAAAATAAAATAGTAATATGCGATTGGAATAGATAATATTACTAAAAATGGTGTTAAAATTAAAAACCAAAAAGGTATTGTATCATGTTTTATTTCATTTAAAAAAAATATTGATGATTGCCAAAAATCATTACTGTGTTGACCTATAAATATTTCTTTGAAAAAATAACCAGTAAAGATTGAACCAATAGCTAAAATTAGTAAAGGACCTAACATTATAAAAGGAGATTCATGAGTTTCATTGATTGATAATTTTAAATTATTGTATGGACCATGAAATGTTTTAAATAATAATCTCCAAGAATAAATTGAAGTTAAAAAGGCTGTAAAAATTCCAATAGTAGCTGCATAATTACCTAGTGATGAATTTCTTAAATAAGCAAATTCGATAATTGCATCTTTAGAATAAAACCCAGATAAAAAAGGAAATCCAGTAAGAGCCAAAGTTCCTATTAGCATAAAAATATAAGTGTAAGGAAGTTTATTTCTCACTCCGCCCATGTTTCTTATATCTTGTTCATCTTTAAACGCGTGAATGACAGAGCCTGATCCTAGAAATAGTAAAGCTTTGAAAAAAGCGTGGGTGAATAAATGAAACATCGCTACATGATATGCTCCTACCCCTGCAGCGAAAAACATGTAACCTAATTGGCTACAAGTTGAGTAAGCAACAATTTTTTTGATATCATTTTGAACAAGAGCAATGGAGGCCGCAAAAATTGCAGTAGTCATTCCAACTATTGTGACTAAGTTTAAAGCTGTTTGTGAATATTCAAATAAAGGAGAGCATCTAACAACTAAAAATACACCTGCTGTCACCATCGTTGCTGCATGAATTAGTGCTGAAACTGGCGTAGGGCCCTCCATTGCATCTGGTAACCATGTGTGTAATAAAAATTGAGCTGACTTACCCATTGCTCCAATAAATAAAAATAAACAGATTAATGTAATTAGAGTTGTTTCAAAACCAAAGAAAATCAATTTTTTTTCAATAAATTGTGGAACTAAGTTAAAAACCTCTTGAAAATTTATTGTACCAAAATAAAAAAATATAAGAAAAATTCCGATCGCTAAACCAAAATCTCCTACTCTATTTACTATAAAAGCTTTGATTGCTGCATTATTTGCACTTTCTTTTTTATACCAAAAGCCAATTAACAAATAAGAACAAAGTCCTACCCCCTCCCAACCAAAAAACAATTGCAGAAAATTATCAGATACCACAAGAACTAGCATTGAAAACGTAAATAATGATAGATACGACATAAATCTTGGTTTGTGAGGATCGTGACTCATGTAGCCAATAGAGTAAATGTGTACCAATGCTGAAACAAAAGTAACAACTACAAGCATTACTGAACTTAAGGGATCAACATTAATCGACCAATTAGCAACAAAATTTCCTGAACTAATCCACTCAAATATAATAAAATTTGCGTATGTATTATTTTGAATTCCATTCCAAAATAAGATTAATGAGAGCACAGCTGAAGAGCTTACAAATAAGCTAGTGGTAATTTCAGAAAAGTATTTAATTAAGGATTTTCCCAAAAATCCCAAAATTGATCCAACTAAAGGGAGAAAAATTATAGCGTACTCCATTTATCCTTTCATACCGTGGATATCTTCAACTCTTATTGACCCTTTATTTCTGTAGTAAATAACAATAATTGCTAATCCGATAGCAGCTTCGGCTGCAGCCACAGTCAAAATTAACATCGTGAATATTTGTCCCACTATATCTCCAGAAAAAATTGAGAATGATATTAGATTTATGTTTACTGCTAACAATATTAATTCAATTGACATTAATATTACTATTACGTTTTTCCTATTTAAAAAAATTCCAATCACTCCTAAAAAAAATATAATTGCACCCAAAGATAAATAATGACCCAGACCAATTTCAATCATCAATTTTTACACCTTTATTACTCTCTACCTCTATAAGCTCAATTGATGAAGAGGGGTTTCTAGAAATTTGATTAAAATAACTTTGTTTTTTAACCCCTTTTCTTTGTCTAAATGTTAATAGAATAGCTCCAATCATTGATAATAAAAGTATGATCCCAGCTAATTGAAAATATAAAATATAATCAGTATACATAACTAAGCCTAACTGATGTGTATTTGATATATTTGACAAATTTAGTGTGCTGCTTGACATAAGATCGTCTTTATATTTCCATCCACCGACAACCACTAGTAACTCCAAAAGTATTAAAACACTTACTATTAATCCAATAGGTATATGTGTTGATTTTTTTCCAATAAACCAAGATTGTTTTTGCTCAGCTACATTAAGCATCATCACAACAAATAAAAATAAAACTGCTACAGCGCCTACATAAACAATCAAAATTATCATCCCTAAGAATTCAGCACCTACCATTATAAAAAGACAGCCTACAGATATAAAATCCAAAATTAAAAAAAAAACTGAATTAACGGTGTTTCTTGATGTAATTACCATTAAAGATGAAAAAATTGCTATAATAGAAAAAAAATAAAAAAAAATAGAGTGAGCTAGCATTTATCTATATGGTTTATCAAGTTTCATGTTTTTAGCTAAAACAGACTCCCATCTATCTCCATTGTCCAATAGTTTTTGTTTATTATAGTAAAGCTCTTCTCTTGACTCTGTTGCAAATTCAAAATTTGGTCCTTGTACAATCGCATCTACAGGACAAGATTCTTGACATAAGCCACAATAAATACATTTCAGCATATCAATATCGTATCTTGTAGTTTTTCTACTTCCGTCTTTTCTCTCAGTTGACTCGATGGTAATAGCTTGGGCTGGACAGACTGCTTCACAAAGTTTACAAGCTATACACCTTTCCTCTCCATTTGGATATCTTCTTAAAGCATGTTCTCCTCTCATTCGAGGGCTTATGGGCCCTTTCTCAAATGGGTAGTTTACAGTTTTAGATTTTTTAAACATTTCTTTAATAGCCATTAATAGACCTTTAATAAATTCTGCTAAGAAAATAGTTTTAAAAATTCTACTTAAAGTCATTAGAAGTTTCCTTTAGGTAATTTATCAAAATAGAATAAAAAACTTGCAGTTAAGACCAAATATATTAGAGAGAAAGGGAGAAAAATTTTCCATCCTAATCTCATTAACTGATCATATCTATATCTTGGTACTATTGCTTTAATTAAAGCAAATAAAAAGAATAAAAATAAAATTTTTGAAATCATCCAAATAGGCGCAGGAATGACATTTAACGGATAAATATCAATAATTGGTAACCAACCTCCTAGGAAAAGAATAGCACCCATTGCACACATTAAAAGTATGTTTGCATACTCTCCAAGCCAAAACATAGCATACATCATTCCAGAATATTCAGTTTGATATCCAGCAACTAACTCTGACTCGGCTTCAGGTAAATCAAAAGGAGGTCTATTAGTTTCTGCTAAAGATGAGATAAAAAAAATTATAAACATTGGAAATAAAGGAATCACGTACCATAGCTCACTTTGTGCTAAAACAATGTCTTTAAGGTTTAAGGACCCTACACAAAGTAAAACATTTATAATTATTATTCCAATAGATACCTCATATGAAACCATTTGCGCAGCAGATCTTATAGCCCCTAAAAATGGATATTTAGAATTAGACGCCCATCCTCCCATGATAATCCCGTAAACACCAAGAGATGAAACGGCAAATAAATATAAAACACCAACATTAATGTCGGATAGCACTAAATTTTCACTCATTGGAATTACAGCCCAAGCTACTAAAGCAAGTGTCATGGTTACAATTGGAGCTAAAATAAATACAGCTTTATTAGCACTAGCTGGAATAATTATTTCTTTAAAAATATATTTTAAAGCATCAGCTAATGTTTGTAACAAACCGAATGGACCAACGACATTAGGTCCTTTTCTTTTTTGAACAAAACCCCAAACTCTCCTATCCAACCAAACAATCATTGCAACGGAAATTAAAATTGGGACCAGTAAGAATAAAATTTTATAAAATTCTCCACCTAATATTTCTAAGTATTCAAGCATTAATTATTAGTCCCATCTTTTTTTAAGTTTTGACGAATTTGTCTGCATTCACTCATCGTTTTAGAGGAACGTGAAATAGAATTTGAATAATAATAGTCAATGTCTCTTATAAAAATCTTCTCGCTAAAAAAATTTGTTTCTATAATATTTTTCTGAACTTCGGATTTTTTTGGCAAATTATTTAAACCAGAAAAGTTTGGAATAATTTTTAAAACCTCACTTCTTAATAAGTCGAAATTAAAATTTTCTTCTCGCAATCCTAATTTTTTAATAATTTTTTTAAAAATTTTCCAGTCTTCCAAAGCATCTCCAATAGGATAAGATGCTTTTTTACATTCTTGCACTCTTCCCTCTAAATTTTCATAAAGACCATTTTGTTCAGTGTAGGTTGCGCTTGGAAAAATAATATCTGCAATTTCTGCTCCTCTGTCACCATGGCTTCCTTGGTAAACAACAAATTCTTTGTCTTTTTTAAATTCTAGATTATCTGAACCTAATAAATAAAGGAGTTTAAATTTTTTATTTTCTAAATCATAAAAAAAAGAGGAAGTTTTTTCTTTTTGATCTTGCAAAATTTTCAAATCTAAAAGACCTACAGTAGACGCATTTTGTATTAGTATATTTAACCCGTTCCAATCATCATTAATCAAATTATTTTTAATTAAAAATTTTTTAAATTCTTCAAAAATAAATGCACCGCTTTTTAACTCAAGAGCCGACTCTCCAATTATGATAATTGGTTTTTTGGCTGATAAAAGTTTTTGAGTAAAATTGTGTTCTTTATTAATTATTTTTTTTATTTCATCAGTAGTATTACCGATTATATCGTATTCATAAGTTAAGTCACCGGGATCTCCTATAGAAAAGATTGGAACTTTTTTTTGTACAAAAGTTTTTCTTATTCTGGCGTTTAGTATTGTCGCCTCTTTTCTCGGATTAGTTCCAATTAATAATATGAGATCTGAATCTTCAATCCCAGCTATTGAAGAATTGAAAATGTAATTCATTTTCTCCTCTGAATTTATATAAAAATTTTTCTCTCTAAATTCTAAATTTTTACTTTTTATTAATTCAAAAAACTTTTTAAAACCTAAAGCAGACTCCATATTAATCATATCCCCAATGTGACCAGCTATCTCATTTGATTGAATAGATTGAATTTTATCAACCAATAGATTTATAGCTTCATCCCAGGTACTTTTCTGTAATTTGTTATTTATTTTTATATACGGAACATCTATTCTTTGTTTTAACAAACCATCACAAGCATATCTTGTTTTATCTGAAATCCACTCTTCATTAATTAAATTATTTAATCTAGGTAAAATTCTTTTTACTTCCCAATTATATGTATCAACTCTTATGTTTGAACCTACTGCATCCATCACGTCAATACTTTCTGTTTTTTTTAGCTCCCAAGGTCTTGCTTCAAAAGCATAAGGTTTTGAAGTTAAAGCTCCTACAGGGCATAAATCAATTACATTAGCAGACAATTCTGACTCCATGGATTTTTCCAAATATGTAGTGATTTCCATATTTTCACCTCTTCCAATAGCACCTATTTCAGGAATTCCTGCTACTTCTGTTGCAAATCTTACGCATCGTGTGCAATGAATACACCTTGTCATTTGAGTTTTAATTAGAGGACCCATGTACTTCTCTTTAACTTCTCTTTTGTTTTCCACAAATCTAGATTTATCAACTCCATAATAAAGAGATTGATCTTGTAGATCACATTCTCCACCTTGATCGCATACAGGACAATCTAAAGGATGATTAGCTAATAAAAATTCCATTACACCTTTTCTTGCCTTTTCTACTAACTCAGTATTTGTTTTTATATTCATTCCTTCTGTAGCAGGCATGGCACAAGACGCTATTGGCTTTGCTGATTTCTCCATTTCAACTAAGCACATTCTGCAATTTCCAGCTATTGAAAGTTTTTCGTGATAACAAAATCTTGGAATTTCGACATCTGCTAGCTCGCAAGCTTGCAGAACTGTCATCCCTTTTTCAAACTCAACTTCTTTTCCATTTATTGTGATTTTAGGCATTTTTATTCTCCAATAAATGTTGATCAACTAAATAAGGATTTTTAAGCTTTTTCTTTATTAAAGGTTCTTCTCTACAACGACTTTCTACTTCCTCTCTAAAATGTCTTAGTAAACCTTGGACTGGCCAAGCTGATCCTTCTCCAAAAGCACAAATAGTGTGACCTTCAATTTGTTTTGTAACATCTGACAATAATTCTATGTCGCTAAAAGTTGCTTTTCTTTTTACTACTCTGTCTAAGATTCTCCACATCCATCCCGATCCCTCTCTACAAGGCGTACACTGTCCACAACTTTCATGTTTATAAAATCTTGCAATTCTAGCCATGCACTCGACTATGTCTTGATCTTTATTAATAACAACTATCCCTGCTGTTCCTAATCCACTTTTGTTTTCAATCAACGAGTCAAAATCCATAGTGATTGTATCGCAAATTTTTTTTGGAAGTAAAGGCATTGATGAACCACCAGGAATAACAGCTTGAAGATTATCCCATCCTCCAATTACTCCGCCTGCATGTTTTTCAATTAATTCTTTTAAAGGTATGCCCATTTCCTCCTCGACATTACATGGCGAATTTACGTTTCCTGAAATGCAAAATATTTTAGTCCCAGTATTTTTTGGTTTGCCGATTGAAGCGAACCATTTAGCACCTCTCCTTAAAATTGTAGGAACTACAGCAATAGTTTCGACATTATTAACTATTGTAGGACATCCATACAAACCAACTAAGGCTGGAAATGGTGGTTTCAATCTTGGTTGCCCTTTGTTACCCTCGATACTTTCTAACAAAGCAGTTTCTTCACCGCAAATGTAAGCGCCTGCACCATAATGAATATGAATGTCAAAATCCCATCCGGAACCACAAGCATTTTTTCCTATGAAATTTTTTTCATAAGCTTGGTCAATTGCTTTTTGTAGTCTTTTTCCCTCGTTTAAGTATTCTCCCCTTATATATATGTAACAAGTATGAGCATTAACAGCGAAACCTGCTATTAAACATCCCTCTATTAATTTTTGAGGTTCAAATCTTAGGATATCTCTATCTTTACAAGTCCCTGGTTCAGACTCATCAGCATTTACTACTAAATAATGTGGTCTTGATCCAACCTGCTTTGGTGCAAAAGACCATTTTAAACCGGTTGAGAACCCCGCACCACCTCTGCCTCTCAGCTCAGAAGTTTTTACCTCATTTATGATCCACTCACGGCCTTTAGAAATTAAGTCTTTGGTATCCTTCCAATCATCGCGTTTTAATGAATTTTCAATTTCCCAACCGAATTCATTGTAGAGATTTTTAAATATCTTATTTTCTTTCTTAAGCATATTTCTCACCTTCACTAAATAAAATTTTTTCTGGCGCAGTATTTTTTCTTCCACGGTAAGAACCTGGCTTCAATGGCTTATCGTTTATCAATGAAATAAGTATTTCTTTAGTATTTTTTTCATCTAAGTCCTCATAATAATGATCATTTATTTGTATCATTGGTGCACTTACACAAGCACCCAGACACTCGACTTCTGTCCAAGAACAGCTGCCTTTTTTAGAAAGCTCATTTTCATTAAGAGAAATATTTTCTTTACATAATTTTATAATTTTATCTGCTCCTCTTAATAGACAAGGAGTTGTCGTGCAAACTTGTATAAAATATTTTCCAACTGGCGATAAATTGTACATGGAATAAAAAGTAGCTACCTCATAAACTGCGATGTATGGCATAGATAGATAATTTGCAATGTACTTCATTGCAGCTAAGGGTATCCAATTATCATTTTGTTTTTGAGCTAAATAAAGTAAAGGCATTACAGCACTTTTTTTATTTTTCTCAGGATATTTTTTTAAGATTTGCTCAACCTTTTTTAAATTTTCCTCTGAAAATTTAAACTCTTTGGGTTGATTTTCATGTACTTTCTTTACGCTCATCTATCTACTTCTCCAAAAACTATATCCAATGATCCTAGTACTGCAGGGACGTCAGCTAACATGTGGCCACGTATTAAATGATCCATCGCTTGAAGATGAGAAAATCCGGGGGCTCTTATCTTGCATCTATAAGGTTTATTGCTTCCATCAGAAATCAGATAAACTCCGAACTCTCCTTTTGGAGCTTCTACAGCAGTATAAACATCTCCTTTGGGAACTCTGTATCCTTCGGTAAATAGTTTGAAATGATGTATTAAAGCCTCCATTGATTGTTTAATATCGTCTCTGTTTGGTGGTGAAATCTTATTATCTATAGATTTAACTGGTCCTTTAGGTAATTTTTCAATACATTGAAGAATAATCTTAACACTTTCTCTCATCTCTTCCATTCTACAAAGATATCTATCGTAGCAATCTCCATTTTTACCTACGGGTATTTTAAAATCTAAATCTTTATATATTTCATAAGGTTGCGATCTCCTCAGATCCCAGGGAACACCTGATCCTCTTAACATAACTCCAGAAAAACTATGATCTAGCGCTTCTTGTTTTGATACAATTCCAATTTCAACGTTTCTTTGTTTAAATATACGGTTATCTGTTAACAAACCCTCTAAATCATCAATAATTTTAGGGAATGATTTGCAAAAATTTTCTATGTCCTCAACAAGTTTTAATGGAATATCTTTATTCACACCCCCGGTTCTGAAATAATTTGCGTGCAACCTTGACCCTGAGGCCCTTTCGTAAAAAGTCATAAGAGTCTCTCGTTCCTCAAATCCCCATAAAGATGGCGTTAAAGCTCCAACATCTAACGCTTGAGTAGTAATGTTCAATATGTGGCTTAAGATTCTCCCTATTTCACAAAAAATTACTCTTATATATTTTGCTCTAATTGGTACTTCAACTTTCAGTAATTTTTCTGCTGCTAAAGCAAAAGCATGCTCTTGATTCATTGGAGCGACATAATCCAGCCTATCAAAGTAAGGAAGAGCTTGCGTATAAGTTTTTTGTTCGATTAATTTTTCTGTTCCCCTATGCAACAAACCAATGTGCGGATCAGCCTTTTCAACTACTTCGCCATCTAATTCAAGAATAAGTCTTAATACTCCGTGTGCTGCCGGATGTTGAGGTCCGAAATTTAAACTCATTGATTTAGTTTTTTTTTTCATGTTTATCCGACCCTTTAATTTCTTTTATATATTTTGTTCCCTCCCAAGGGCTTTCAAAATCAAAATTTCGGTAATTTTGTTCAAGCTTGACTGGTTCATAAATAACTTTTTTTTGTTTTTCGCTGTACCTAACTTCATTAAAACCAGTTAAAGGAAAATCTTTTCGTAATGGATGACCTTTAAAACCATAGTCAGTTAAAATTCGTCTTAAATCAGGATGATTTTTAAATTTTATTCCGTACATATCAAAAACTTCTCTTTCCATCCAATTAGCAGAAGGAAAGATTTTAGTTATAGAATTTACTGATTGATTGGTTTCAAATTTTATCAGAAGTTTGATTCTTATATTTTTTTCATGAGATAAAAAAAGATAGATCAGTTCAAATCTTTTTTCATTTTCTGGGTAATCTACTCCCGCAATATCCACAAGTTGTTTGAATTTACAATCTTCATTTGATTTTAAGAATTGAATAACATCAATTAGATTATTTTCATTAATCTCAATTAATAATTCTTCATTTTCTATTGATGAACTATTTATTTTACTTGAGAGCTCTGAGTTAATTAATTTTTCAAGTTTTTGTAATTTTAAAATCATTTTTATCTTGTTAAGGTACCCTCTCTTCTAATTTTTTTTTGAAGTTGTAAAATTCCATATAACAAAGCCTCCGCAGAAGGTGGGCAACCAGGTATATAAATATCTACTGGAACAATCTTGTCACAACCTCTCACTACTGAATAAGAGTAATGATAGTAACCACCACCATTTGCACAACTTCCCATAGAAACAACATATCTAGGTTCTGGCATTTGATCGTAAACTTTTCTCAAAGCTGGAGCCATTTTGTTAGTTAACGTTCCAGCGACTATCATCACATCAGACTGCCTTGGTGAGGCTCTTGGAGCAGCTCCAAATCTCTCTAAGTCATATCTTGGCATTGAAGTTTGCATCATCTCAACTGCACAACACGCGAGACCAAACGTCATCCAGTGTAAAGATCCTGTACGCGCCCAATTAATTAAGTTATCACTGGAAGTAGTAATAAAACCTTTTTCTGCAAAATCTTTTGCAAGGTCTTTAAATTCATCTGGAATTTTTTTTTGTTTATCAAAATAATTATCAATTTTTATTCCCATTCAAGAGCTCCTTTTTTCCATTCATATATGAAGCCTATTGTTAATACTCCAAGAAAAAACATCATTGACCAAAAACCTAGCGCACCAATCGCACCTAAAGAAATTGCCCAAGGAAAAAGGAAAGCAATTTCTAAATCAAATATTATGAAAAGTATTGCTACTAAATAAAATCTTACGTCAAATTCCATCCTTGAGTCGTCAAAGGCTTCAAATCCACATTCATATGCGGATAGTTTTTCAGGATCAGGGTTAGAAGGAGAAGCTAAATAATTTGCAATAATAAAGCCAACGCTTAAAAATAAAGCAATAAATAAAAATATTAAAATTGATAAGTAATCAGCTAAAAAATTATAAATCATGTTTTCAATTAATACCTACCTTAATACCGTAGTTTAAGGATTCTTATATTAACTAAGTTTATTTATAACATTTATCTTTAAAGAGTACAGGACAGAAGGAAGCATTTTTGTTGATCGATTAATGACTTTTTTCCACCTTCTAGGTGAAAATGATTATCAACTAGTGGCGGGAGTGACCGGACTCGAACCGGCGACCCCGTGCGTGACAGGCACGTGCTCTAACCAAACTGAGCTACACCCCCACAGTTATTGAATTTAATGGTGGGCGGTAAAGGACTCGAACCTATGACCCTCTCGGTGTAAACGAGATGCTCTACCAACTGA
>MDTD01161005.1_pt1 | contig 14438 bp, 10 predicted proteins | sample 811221 | NCBI WGS metagenome assembly MDTD01 (sample SAMN05326646, study PRJNA326480) | marine metagenome | isolation source: seawater | place: Pacific Ocean: South West | collected 2011
AGAATCTACGTTGTCGTTTGAACCCATGTAATTGATAAAATTGGCTATTCGTATAAATTTTAACCCGATTTTAATGCTGAAATCAAAGCTAAAACTGATAATCCAAAAAACTGAAATCAGCACGTTTCAAAATGATTCAACCGCTTTTATGCGGATGTATAAATCAGTCATCTGCTACCCTAATTACCCGGGTTGTTCGGTATCCTTGTAACATCTTCATGTATTTTCTATCTCTGATTTCTTGGTCTAAAGCTGGGTCTCCGGTATCAATCCGAAGTGAGTTTAATCCGAGCAATTTTGCAGGTGTTGCAATGCCCAAAATATTCTCAATCCCAATTAATCGCAAGACTGCGGGCGATAATTGTAAATTTCCTCTTCCAATCAAAAACCCTTGACCGCCCATTGGCGAAAGTAGTAGCAGTTTTGACCCAACATGTTGTGAAATAATCTCTAGCAGGCCTTTTTCATTTAGATCTAGATACATTTTCCCATTGTGCTGGATGTCAATTCCAAGTAATGTTGATTCATTTCCTGAGAGTTTGCATATCTGTCTTAGAGTTCCACCACTACCCCACACAATCATCAAATCAGGATTCTGTTCAACCAAATTATCGATATGAAGTGACATTGATTCCAAGGTTTCCTCCTCACTCTCTCTCTGAACTTGCTCTTTTGCCCCCTGCATCCATCTTGGACTTGCTGGAGTGAATGCTTCACCATACATTTTCACCCTCCACTCACCTTTTCGATAGACCTCCTCATCAAGGTCCATAACCTCTGTTCTAGCAACCATCAAATCACCAGTAAAGAATGACCAAACAACCTCAGCAGCAGCCTTTGGTGTTGTTGCAAAACAGCCACTATGCATTTTTACCCCACCGGGAACACCAACTATTGGGATTTCAGATTCCCCTAAAGCCTTGACTATGTCTCTAGTTGTCCCATCTCCGCCTGCATAAAGGAAAATATCAGGTGTGTGTGATTTTATGAAATCTGAGGTAGACTCTGCTGATGTTTTTGTTGGGGTTTCTCCAGTTGATGAATACTCTCCAGGTATCCAATCACCACCCATCCTTCCGTCCCAAGCAATTATTTCGATAGGTTCTCTGGCAATATTGGATAAGTGCTCAAGGCATTGCTTCATTCTCGGACCTGCTCTATCTTCAGCACCCGCAGCTCTAGCTTCTTCAGCCCTCCCGTCGCTTCCTTTGAACCCTAAGCGGCCTCCAAGCCCCGCATCTGGATTGACTACAATTGCCAAGCGCATAGACAACCCCAGATACTAACGCTACATCAAACCGATTATGTATGGTTTATACAACGGAGCATCATGGAGCGCAAGAAAGACAAACTTACTTTTGAAGGTGCCTGGAATGAACAGTTAAAGCAAGAAAATGATGATAATATTCCATCTGAAGTCAAGACTGTAAAAAAATTCGAAGAACCAAAGTTCAGAGGCCAGAGAGATGTAAAGGAAACTAGGAGTGAATTTATTGTCGCAAAGAAAAGCACTGAAGAGCAGAAACCACAGAAAAAATCCAATGTAGTAGATGAGTTATCGTCTAAAGAAGGAGATGATTTTGACGTAGAGTGGTAGTGCAGAATATCCAAAGAGAAATGCGGAAATAAGGGATTTTGTATCGCCAACGTGAAGAATAGAAGCCTTACCGTAAGAAATGGAGGCAACCAAATGGGCATGATTTCTGTTACCCTACCAGATGGGTCAGTCAACGAATACACTGTTGGCATTACCGCTGGAGAAATCATAATTGACATTGAAGGCAGAAAGCACGATTGCATTGCAGCACTCGTGGATGGAGAGGAGAAAGATTTCTCTTCAGAACTCATCACGGACTGTTCAGTTGAGGGTATATCAGTTTATTCGGATGCGGGAATGTATATTTTAAGACACTCCGCTGCCCATTTATTAGCCCAGGCTATAAGTGAATTGTACCCTGATGCAAAACCAACAATTGGTCCACCCATTGATAGAGGATTCTATTACGATTTTGCCGACTTAGAAGACTTCGGGTCTGATGAGTTAAAAAAAGTCCAAAAAAAGATGCACGAATTAGCAAGAAAAAACCTTCAGATTATTCGAATAGAACACACAGAATCTGAACTCAGTAGTATGTTTAAAAGTAATCCATACAAACTTGAGATTATAAAAGAAAGAATAGATGAAGGGGCTGGGTCTACAATTTACTCCCAAGGTGATTGGTTTGATTTGTGTAAGGGACCACATGTCCACTCAACTGCAAAATTGATGCATGTTAGACTAACCTCCGTATCATCTGCATTTTGGCGAGGTGACCAGAATCGCGATAAATTGACCAGAATTTATGGATTAGTTGAACCTACAAAAGACGCCTTGAAAGCAACAATGGCCTCGATAGAAGAAGCGAAGAAAAGAGATCACAGAAAATTAGGCAAAGACTTGCAACTATTTCACGTAGATGAAGATGTAGGCCAGGGACTAATACTTTGGACGCCCAGAGGAGCGACTATCAGAACATGCTTGCAGAATTTCATATCTGAGCATCTAACCCGACAAGGATATCATCAGGTTTACACACCTCACATAGGAAAACTTGACCTTTACAGAACCAGCGGTCATTTCCCCTACTATCAAGATTCACAATATCCTCCGCTAGTAGAAAAAGAAATGATGTCAAAGCTCGCACATGAAGGTTGCAGTTGTGGAGAACTGTCCAATATGATGGCTGCTGGCGACATTGAAGGGTATATGCTGAAGCCAATGAACTGTCCTCATCACATCAAAATTTATTCATCACAAGCCCGATCCTACAGAGATTTACCTTTGAGGTTAGCAGAATTTGGAACGGTATATCGGTGGGAACAATCTGGTGAGATTTCGGGCCTAACAAGAGTCAGAGGGTTTACTCAAGACGATGCCCACCTTTTCGTAACCGAAGATCAAATCGCAAGTGAGGTATTGGGTTGTATAGAGTTGGTTCAAGTAATATTTGAATCACTTGGGATGACTGATTATAGAGTAAGGGTAGGCTTAAGAGATCCTGACTCTAGTAAGTATGTTGGAGATTCTGATAAGTGGGATAGAGCTGAAGATGCATGCCGAGCGGCTGCTAGCAGCTTGGGGGTCAAATGGTCTGAGGAACCCGGTGAAGCGGCCTTTTATGGACCCAAAATTGATTTTGTTGTGAGAGACGTAATCGGCAGGGAATGGCAACTTGGAACTGTACAAGTTGACTACAACTTACCTGAGAGATTCGAACTTAAGTACAAAGGAAGTGATGGAGAGATGCACAGACCAGTCATGATTCATCGAGCACCTTTCGGCTCAATGGAGCGGTTTTGCGGCGTCTTGATTGAACATTTCGCAGGGAAGTTCCCTACATGGCTTTCTCCTACTCAAATTCATATTTTGACAATTTCCCAGAAACAGGTTGAATATGGTCGCGAGATACTTTCTAAATTAAAACAAGAGGGTATAAGAGCAGAAATTGATGATGGGGATAATACCATTGGAAAGAAGATTAGGATGCACAGAAAATTTCATCCAGCATACATGCTAATATTAGGGGAAGAAGAGGTTGCAAACGGCAGTGTCTCAGTCAGAGCTCGAAATGGAGATCAAAGAGCTGGTGTTGAATTGAATCAATTTATATCAGAATTAACTGAAGAAATAAACAACAAGAATTCCACTCCCTCACTTGTTCCAAGTCGAGAAGGTTGAGTTGACAATGGGAATTACATTGGTTAATGATTTCAATAGCATGGCTATTTTAGCCATATTATTCTCCGGATTTACGGCCTATTTATTCCAAGAATACCTCATTCCTAGGGGATTATCAGGACTACAAGTCGCCTTCCCAACCGGTCCAAAACGGTATGAGGTACACACTGTCACTTCCGACAAGCAAGAGGCAAAAAAACTGTTGAAAGCGCCTGGTATGAGGAATGGGCTTACCGTTTATGTAATGGCACTAACAGGTGCAATCCTGCTTGGAGTGGAGTGGTTATTATATCAAACGGAATTAACTAACGGTGTAAATATGGTCTCTCTCGCAGCAGCACTTGTATTGATTATTGTCCCTGCAATGATATCAACCGGAGTGTCCATGAGTACACAGATAATAACGAGAACTGGCGGGAGAAGAGAATCTCTTCAAGAGGCCAGTACGTTTAGAAGCGGTGTCGGAATCTCTATCACAATTTTATGGTTTACCTCTTTGCTTATGATTTGGTTCATCATGGGATTAGCAGAAGTAAAATTTGATCGTAGATTAGCGTTGATTGGATGCTTAGCATTTGCTCCTGGTTTCATTGCCTATGGACGGGTAATGGGCTGTGCATGGACTGCATTAAAAGAATCGAGTAAACAATTATCCAAGGGTGAACCGTCTGCGTTTTATCCACACAAACCTAATGCAAGAAAGCAATTGGTCTCCACGCTTGTTTGGTTGAACACAGCTGCTATGCCATTCATTGCATTCAACACACTTATTTCTCTAATTTTTCTTGCAATAGATCCAAGCATGTTTCAACATTCCCAACGCGTGCTTGATTTACCAGAATACCGGCCCCAAACCACCATTATGGAGGAGGGTGGAATATTCGGATTCTACGCCATTGAACTGTTTTCAAATATCTCCGAATCAGGGATAAGGGTGCCATTAGTAACTATGGTTTTGCTATTTTTGCTACTTAACGTAGCGATAATCGGTTTCTTGTTTGTTTATGAAGTTGCAAGGATTCTATTCCTTGACATTGCTGACGTATCTGGTAAAGGAGGAATTAGATTAGCAGACTCAAGGTTATTGAGAAGTGAAAGAACACAACAAGCAAATGTCTTAAATTTCTGCTTTACAGGATTTGCGGGCCAGTCAATGCTTTTGCTAGCACTTGCAATGCTTACATTTTGGGATTCACAGTATCTACCGCAAGGTTCTGAGTGCGGAACTTGGAAGGATTCTGTCTGTCAGGTTCTAAGAAAGGATGCTTTGGAGGAATTAACTTGGATGTTAGCATCTGGAGGACAAGTTGTCTTTCTTGGGATCTGGCTGTTATCTCGTAGGACTGGACAGAGATTAGAGGATATTTCATTTGACGCTATGGCCAATGAAAAAAGAATCGAATTAGAGTCACTTGAGAAGATGATATACAGAAAGGAAGAAGACTTCCGTGTTTTACTTTCAAAAGATGAATGGTCTAAGGCTATGGAAAAGATGGAATTGCTATATGTCGACCATGGAGAAGACAGTATCGAAGGTTTGTCTTTAGTTAGGCGAACAGAAGCTAGTATGGAGATGTTAATGGCATTAGGTAGATGGGACCAAGCAGAGCAAGTTGCGCTTTCGTTTTTAGCTCTCAGAGCCGGTAGATCTGCTGAAATTGCTCGCATGATTCTAGCAGCTGCATCACTAGCACAAAGAGACATTCCCGAAGCACTACCTAGATTAGACCTATTGGCAGATGAAGATATTGAAACTGCGAGACTCAAATGGATTGCATCTGTGTTGAATCCAAAAATAAAATTGCCAGAATCAATTCGACCGTTATTGCGCGTTGATTCTGTTACAAAAAGGAACATTGACCTTTTGCTCAGATATAAATCTGGAACCCCTGGAAGTAAACTAGAATGGAAATATAAGCCAGCAGAAAAACTGCACATACTTGGTGACATAGCGCGATTTAGACTCTGGTCCCAATCGGAAATTGCTCTTGATAAACTAGAATCTTGGGTAGATAAGAAGAATATTGATTTGGATAAATGGCCACACGGTCAGACCGCTAGGGCTCTGTTATATCTTGATCGAGGGATGAAGGCAAGCGCAATAAATATCGTCGAAAAAACAATGGAAAAACACCCAAGGCATCCACATCTAAGGCGGCTTGCGATACAGTTGGCTGTTCAGCAAGAGATGCAAATGCCCGAAAGCGAGGCTACCGGACTAGTATGGGCTGATACTATGGAAGGAAATTGGGAGAAAAATTGGGAGACGTCTCACAATGTTGTAATACCTCCGCAATTCACAAACAACAACATGAAAAATCACGCCTGGAATGCAAATGCATGGGCTTCGAGAAAAGAAAATGAAAAATTCTTCAACAACAAGAGGGATGCAAAAAAATTAGATTGGTCAAACAATCCAATAGCTAACCACTTGATACTAACTGGACTAATCACCACTGTGGGAGGAGTTCCAATTGACTTGGGATTACCGGGTTGGATAGATTATGATAGTTGCGAAAAGGCCAGATTATTCGAATTATGATCACAACAGACTATCAATTAGTCCATCAATGTCTTGAGGTTTTCCGCAATATCTACAACGTAATTCTAACGGTTCTCTTCTTGTAACCACCAATCTGTGAGGGAGAGGTTCTCTAGAGTTGATTGTAATGCAATTTGAGAATGTGCACCTCGCTACATTTACAACTTCTTCTGTTAGGTTGATTTCTAATTTCTCTGCAACAGAATAAGCTCGTATTATTGCTACTGAAACATCAGGAGCAACTAGGGATAATTTGTCAAGTTCTCCTTGAGTTAGTTCTCTATCCTCAACTTTGATTATATCTTTCCCTCCCATCTTTTTGGATGGAACATTCATTACTAAGGATACTGGATTAGACATATCTCCCCCAATTCCAAGCATTTTCAATACTGACAAGGCCTTACCTGCGGGAATATGATCAATAACTGTTCCATTTTTAATCGCAGTGACTCTTCGCATGTTTCCTTCTTGGCTCATATTACCCCTCCTTCTTCATTAACATCAGCCGGAACCTCAACATTCAGAAGACGACACATTAGAGCCATCCTAGCAACAACTCCGTTGAACGCTTGTTCAAAGTATAGCGCATGACGAGTGGAATCAACAGAAGGATCGATCTCATCGACCCTTGGTAATGGATGCATTATTATCATCTCAGGTTTTGCTCCGTCAAGGTCTCTGGCATGCAATTTGTAAGCCCCTGCGACTTTCGCATATTCATCCTCATCAGGGAACCTCTCTTTCTGAATTCTGGTCATGTAAATCACGTCTGCTGCGTCAATTTGTCCAAAAAGATCGTCTGTTTCGACAACTTCTGCACCACTCTCCTTTAGATCCGACACAATCTCTTCAGGCATTCTCAAACTTTCTGGAGATGCAAAGGTAACATTACAACCAAGTCGAGTAAGTGCATGCGAAAGGGAATGTACTGTTCTGCCATACCTTAAGTCGCCTGCTAAAACTACATTCAAACCTTCGAACTTTCCGTGCGCACGCCTAATTGTGAACAAATCAAGCATAGTCTGAGTTGGATGATGCCCGGCTCCATCGCCTCCGTTTAGGATTGGCACATTTGCACTGTCACTCGCATATTGTGCAGCACCTTGCCTTGGATGTCTCATAGCGATAATATCAGTATAGCCATCCACCATCTGTATCATGTCAAAAAGAGTCTCGCCTTTTACAACCGAGGAACTCTTAACATCCCCCAAGTTAACTACGTCGCCTCCCAAACGCTTCATTGCTGTTTCAAATGACATTCTTGTTCTAGTTGATGGTTCAAAAAACAGATTCCCAAGGATTCTTCCCTTAAGAAGAGGCAGATATAACTCTCCACGAGCAACAGGTAACAGCCTTTCTGCGTCGTCAAGAATAGATATTATCTCTGCATTTGTAAGGTCATCCATTGTGATAAGGCCGGGCATGGTCGTTCCCCTTCTGTTGCGGATGTGACAAACCCGACCATGAACATATGGGCGCGAGAACCCGCTTTCTTGATGAGGTATGAGATTATGCAATTAACCATGCGAAGGGCGGTTTTTCTAGTGTTATTACTCTTGATACCACCTTCTTGGGCTCAACAAGAGCCAAATTGGACTGTGGAAGTGGAAGACCCTTTTGGTAACCCAATAAGTGATTGTAATATCTTGATAGTAAATCCATGGACAGGTGTCGAACTTGATCGACCAAAAGGCGGAATGTTCCTTCCAAAAGCAACATGTGAGGGGTATGTAGTGATGTGGCACCCACCAGTTCCCTCAACCCAAACCACTGTCGTGCTGGATGCATATCCGATTATTGAAGACTTATTCACGGTCGAAGGCGTTCATACAGTTACGGTATTGGGCAGCGAATGGCAAGCAAACGTAACCGACGGATTAATTGACGCCCCAAGTGGTGTAGATGTCATATTATTGGGAGAGGGTGGTAGTTTTGTCAGAAACAGTGAGAGTTATGTTCAAATTCCAAATTCGACTGAAATTTACGATTTGGGGGGAAATTACTCAGAAAATGTTTCAGTTATCGCAATTCATACAATGACTGGGCATGTTGTTGATTGGGTTAATCAAAATTTAACTGTTGGCGAATTCGGTGGAGGGTGGCAAGCTAGGGTTTTGGTTAATGGATATCCAGTTGGCGAGACAACATGGCCACCAAATAAAAACTGGATTTCAGAACAGATTAATTCCTCACAAACTGTGGGCAGTGCAACCTTAGAGTTGAATTCCAGATTGCTGCCAAATAGTAATGTTACTGGATTATGGTCCGCAATGCACGTGTTTAATGATGGATTAGGACTACCTTTCATTCCTGGTGTTAATACAGGAATTGTCAGCCAAGTCGAGAGATTTCTGGGTGGAGATGTGAACAACCTCAATACCCTCTTAGAATCGATAATTTATTTGAATGGAAGAGAGGCTAGTTGTTGTTTAATCGACGATAATGATGTGATTTTCTCCAATCTTTCAGTTGAGTCGAGTATTAACCTAGATACGAATAGTTGGGGTTGGAATGAAACAGCAGACATCTCTACAACTAGATCACACATAGAACTTATGCGATTAGAAGTCCCATTTCAAAATGATTTACGTCAATCTACCCCCCTTAGAATTACAACTGATGGACATTATCAATATCTATCTAGTCCCCTTGGCGAATGGATTAGTGGATATGCTAACGAATTTGTTTTAAAGAGAAATCTTTCATCTATATCTGGATTTTATACAATCAGTATAGGTCCTAACACTGCTCCACAAATATCAATGGATGAGGAGTATGCCCTACCATGGGAAAATACAGCCTATGATTTCGAAGTTAGGATAGATGATTCTCCTCTTTCAATCCATGATTGTGAATGGGATATTTCTGGAAGTAACATTGCTACAGGGGTAAATCTATCAGCTTTTCATCCAGATTCAATTCTTGACGTTTCAGTTCAATGCACAGATGAGGGGGGTATGAGTAATTCCTTGAATAGAAGCTTCGTTTTGGATAATGATTCTCCAGTCATAAACAATCTAAATGATACATTCGAAATATATCCGGGAATGTTTTATCTTGATCTAAATGTAAGTGATGATCATGATGACAACCTTGATGTGTTGTGGACTAGCAATAAATCACAAGATTGGTATTACGATGGTAAGGTTCTTACTACTGAATTTGATGTTGATTCAAACCTTAATTCTGTATATGATAACATAACTGAAAGGCACAAACAAAGAAACAACATTCACTACTGGTTGAAAGTTAATGTTACAGATGATGTTGGACACCAAACAAGTAAGACTTGGAACATTAGCTTGTTAGATTCAGCTCCACCTGTCGTAATTCCGACGATTGAGAAATATATGTTCACAGATGGTTCAACTATCGAATATTCTGGTTCTGATTCGCACATTGTGTATTCTAATATATGGGAACAATTGAACTCACCCGCTAGAGAAGATGATCGAATAAGGCTAAATCTTACGCAGTCTTTTGATGACCATGATTCAATTAGCAAAATTAAATTTGCAATTGAGTTTTTGAATCATAATTACACGAATATTACCTGGACAAACGCCCAATTCTTTGAACTTACAAATCCAGGAATAGGAAGCCATCCTCTGAGGATAACCGCAACTGATACAAATAACAATTCTGCAAGTTTTCTGCAAATTGTAGCCATAGCACCACCCATCTCAAGAGATTTGGAAATAATAGATATCATGTCTAAATCTGGTAGTGTAAGTCCAGGCAAAAATGAGTTTTGGGTCACAGTACAGAATAACGGGGCCACAGATACACAGTTCATTCTTTGCACTGAGTATGAATGCGTCTCTTCAATAATTGAGGCATCCACATATCAAAAAACATCAACTAAACTTGTGTTGATTGAAGACGATCTTGACTGGTTCGATACTTTTTCAGTAGACTTGTCCTACATAGATGATTCAAATCAAACCATAGTCAAACAGTCTTCTAGTGATTTTAACGCTGGCATTGGACTCGAAATATTTGATTTTTTCATTGTCGTGTCGATTGGAGTATGTGGGATTTTGTGGATAAGAAGTAGGAATAAACCGAGATTCTGATATGTGTGAATATATGAGGTTAAATTATGGATGGCTTTGTAAATCTAGAAGATGCGATCAAAGCTGAAATGAATTTGAGGGCAAAAAGATTAGAGAGACTTTCTGGGTTTTCTGCCATATTTATGCTAACAGTTGCGATTTGGTTAGCATGGCCTTCAATAAAATCAACAATTAATGGTGGTTCTGTAAATTCAGATTTGAAGTATTCTATTGTAATCATTGCATGGGCAATATTTGTTCAAGATCTCGCGACAATGGAGAAGCAGGCTAGGTCCAGGCTTGGAACGGTGTGCACTATTTTTTGGCTTCCAATCGCAATAGTTGCATTAGATTATTTCCAAGGGAATCTTTCAGAGATTTTAGGAATGATAATTTTAATTTCCATATCCATAACGCTCTTTGTATCAGGAAGAACCATACTCATGGGAGATGTATCCGTTTTGAAGTACAGATCAATCATGGGATTTCTGGGTCTTGTTTTGTCAATTTCCTTACTCACTACCTCAAGTTTCCAAAATTCTGCCACATATATCCAATTTGCTCTGTGCTTAATCGCACTTGTCCTCATTTTATACGATTGGTATGGAAATGATGATATGCGTCAAATGAGAAAATATTTTGATGTGAGATTGAACGAATTAGAGATTCGAATATTAGAGCTAAAAAGCGAAGGAGCTGCCGTTGACCAAGCAGCAAGCTTGGTTATGACTGGTCGTGAAGAGGGGCACAGAGATCCAGAGTGGGGAATGCGACTACTTGACGAGGCAGAGGAAGATATAGAGCGCTCCTTATCACTTGCTGGAGATGTAGATGACATCAAACAAGACTCATTGAAGTCCGTAGAAAATGCTGAACTTATTGCACCCATAGTAAAGCGTCCTAGAAAAGCATGGGAAATGGGCCAAAGAGAGTTACAATTAGGTAGTTTAAGAGAAGGAGAAGCACTGTTTAGGCAAGCAAAAAAACGTGCTTATGAAGTAATTGAATGGTGGGAGAAGGCAGAAATTGCAATAACTGAAGCAAGCACTAAATTATCTAATTCTGAGCATGTAAAGAACGATCTTGAGGATTTATTGATTGAGGCAAAGAAGATGTTAGTTTCCGAGAAGCCGAAAAAAGCACATGAATTTGCCATGGTAATCCCAGAACAAATGTTGGCTCTTGAAAAAGCGCTTTCAATAGCTGAGAATACAGTTAGCGATGCCGCAAAGTTGCTTAAATCAGCAGATGGAATTGATAAGACCCAACTCAATAAGAGGCTTGATGATGCTGAAGATGCTGTTAATGAAGGTAATTCCGCTCTTGCAAAGGGACTTGCTGACGGAGTTATTAGAGAAATCACTGCAGAAAGGGAAGCTATGGATGATGTAAGAAGAGCAATTAGACAAAAAAAGCATCTGATTTCTCGCTGGTCAAACAGACAAGATGCTGCGGAATGGGATGAAAGGCTTTCTAAAATCGAGAAAGAAGGGAGCGCAAAAAGATGGGTAAAGGCAGCATCAATGTTAGATGAACTAACGACTGATCTCGATTCTAATGTGAAAGCAAACGAAGATGCTTCAGAATTACTTGATTATATAACTGAACAATGGGCAGTTCTACGGAACCAATGTGATGCGAGCAAGATTGCGATAATCGATGAAGACAGGAGGACTGTGGAAGAGGCAATAGCGATTGCAAAAGACAACTTGGAAGCAGGTAAAACAGAGCTATGTCTTGATTCTCTTGGTCGAGCAGACAAGTATATGGAAAGGCTTCAAAGAAGAGTCTAATCACATCATTTGCTTTCGCATTTCACATGCTTTACAAACGTTACCACTGCATATTTGGCCACATTCTGGACAGTTTATTGGTTTAACCGAATTTAGGCTGCTGCCAGCCATTTTTCTTAATTTCTTTATGTCGTCAGCCATTCTAAGCAACCCGTGCCTTGTCCCAGGAACATCTGCTTCCATCATAGCAACTGTTTCTCTATGCCTGAATCTTAGGGCTCCGTCTCCATGAGGACATTCCTCGTGGTGAATTGGTAATTTTTTATGCAATGCATAGAGGTGAATTTCTTGCTCTGGAACCCACCTTAGAGGAACGATCCTCGGAGCCATTCCTTTCAAAGGAGTGTCTGTATGTGGAGCAAGCCTAAGCGTTCTTTCAATGTCTCCATTTTGCATGTTCATCATAATTGTCTGGGCCATGTCATCTAAATTATGCCCTAGAGCAATAACATCAGCACCGACGCGTTCAGCTAGATGATTAATCCCCTGTCGCCTGAAAACTCCGCAGTATGAGCATGGAGCCTTTTTATCACCCGTCTGAATTATTTTTTCTGCAACTTCATCCATTTCCTTAAATCCAAGTTCTGGATAGGAGACCGTCTCGAATCTGACCCCTAAACTCTCACAAAGTTCCTTTGCGCACTCAAGTGACGGTGGCCGGTATCCTTCAATCCCTTCATCTACACAACCCCCTACGATGGTTACATCCCTGCGTTGGCTGAGGTTTTCATGAATTCTCTCAAGTAGCACTGCTGAGTCCTTACCACCTGATATTGCAACGAGTATGGTTGTATGCTTACCTTTTGGTAATACTAACTGTTCTCTAAGCGCTTTTGAAACCTTTTTTCTCACACTATCAGCAAGATGAGCAGCACACATCATTCTTCCAGAATAGACCTGGTGATGAATTGCAGGGTTGCGACACTTGTCGCAACTGGGTACCTCAAACATCTCGGCCATGTCATTCCCACGAGGTGTTGGTTTTGATGTACACGGTTACAAGTATCAATTGGAATATTAAATCTTCAATTGAAATTTTTGTAAAATTTAGAAGTGGGAAAAGCCGGTTAGTTGGCAAAATCAAAAACCCCATTAAATCGCCCTATAGGCGTTTTGCAAAGCCAAACTTCTTGAATGCGTTTTCTGCCTCAAGTAATTTGAGCGCGCATGATGCAACGCATTCTGGCCGGTTTTACCACCTTACCTGGAGCCAATCAAGCATACATCATTTCAAAGAAAAATGGCTTGTTAGCTTCTGTGGGAAACAAAGGGAAATCTCCTAATGTCGAATATGCTGGAAAAATTGTTCAAGCAATGGAAAGGTTGGATAAGGATACCAGCATCGGCAGGGGTTTGGAACTATGGCATGAAGGAAAGAATATGTTGTTGTTAACCCGATTAAGTGAAGATGCTAGTTTGATAATATCTGGAAAAAATGGTAGATTAGCAAGATGGAGACACGCAGTGGAATGTGATGTAGATATGCTGAACTCGTTGATTAGGTGATAGACATGTTCGATTTACCCTACGGAGTATTGATTGACGACGAAATAGATGTACAGGATGGTTCTATATTACCATTTGATCATGGTTCGATTACCACCTATCTTGGAAGAAGATCAACCCCCAGTGGCCACAGATTAGTACGGTCTGGAAGAATTGTTGGATGGGTTGCTGAGCCAGCGTCGGGAAAAACCCTGCTTTGTGGGGTTGAAGCAAAGAAAAGGCTAGAAGAATTGGAGGTAGATGGTCACCGTCTTACGGCAAGGGCTTGGAGTCAAACTGCACTAGGATCTGTAGCACAAATTATCCCTGAGGCCTTTGAACACAGTGCAGATATGAGGGGCCTCATCGGTTCAGGAGATTCACTTGAAAGACTTCTGTCGAGAGACTTGTCTGCCATTCTAGATACCTTAATTCAACGACCAGAGGTTAGAGGAGGAATTGCAGTAGATTCTGGAATGCTGATCCACGATGCTGGAGAGCTTCCATCCAGTGCAGAATCTTTGGCAACGCAAGTAGGAGAGACCCTTGCAGGTAGAAAAGCCATGGCTAGTGACCTAGGTCTTGCAGGGGAGGGGCACTGGACATTACACACTGATGATGGTGCACTCCTCTTAGCCGAGGCAGGAGACGTGGGGCTTGCGGTTTGGACAGAATCAGACGTAGATCATGGTAGACTTATCAACCAAATCGCATCAGTCATGGAAGGACAAACAGAGATAATGGGCTTAGGCGGTAAACCTCTTGTTGACGGGCACGTTGTTAGAGAGGGCAGAGGAGGCACAGATGCGATAATTTCAATGCTAACCTCTGCTGTTGAAGAGGGG
>MDTD01063502.1_pt1 | contig 14435 bp, 16 predicted proteins | sample 811221 | NCBI WGS metagenome assembly MDTD01 (sample SAMN05326646, study PRJNA326480) | marine metagenome | isolation source: seawater | place: Pacific Ocean: South West | collected 2011
AAAAAATTATAGATAGAATTGCCTCTATTTATGAAAAGCAAGGCTCTGATTGTTGGTTTACAGATGATGCAAAAATTTTTTTAGGCGATGACTATGATACCAAAGATTATGAAAAACTTAACGATATTGTTGAAGTATGGTTCGATAGTGGTTCAACACACAGTTTTGTTTTAGAAAAAAGAAAAGATTTAAAATGGCCTGCTGACATGTATTTAGAGGGATCTGACCAACACAGGGGGTGGTTTCATTCTTCTTTATTAGAGTCGTGCGGAACTAGAGGTAAAGCACCATTCAAAAGTATTCTTTCTCATGGTTTCGTTGTGGATGGCAAAGGTATGAAAATGTCTAAATCAATGGGTAACGTAATTTCTCCAGAAGATATTTTAAAGAACTATGGTGCAGATATACTCAGAGTATGGGCTTCAGCATCTGATTATGCTGAAGATTTAAGGATAGATAAAAATATTTTAGTACAGCACGCAGAGTCTTATAGAAAAATTCGAAACACCTTTAGATTTATGCTCGGAAACTTAAAAGATAATTTTGAAAAACAAAATTTTGAAAAAATCAAATTGAATGAATTTGATGAATTAGAACAGTTTATTTTACATAAGTTGTTTTTAATAAGTGAATCTGTTGATGAAAATTTGAAAAATTATAATTTTCATAAACTCTATAAAGATTTGTTAAATTTTTGTACTTTGGATCTTTCTTCTTTTTATTTCGATATAAGAAAAGATGTTCTTTATTGTGACAGCCTAAATTCACAAAAAAGAAAAAATTGTGTAATCGTTTTAAACATAATTTTGGAGAGTTTATTGAAGTGGTTCGCTCCAATTTTAGTTTTTACTACTGAGGAAATTTATAGTTTAGTGAACAAGGACAGTTTTGAAAGCATTCACGAAAATAATTTTGTAAAGATTCCAATTAATTGGAAGAATGATGTGCTAAATGAAAAATGGTCAAATTTATTTAAAATTAAGCAAGAGGCAAATATTGCTATAGAGGAGAAAAGGGCTAAAAAAGAAATCGGATCAAGTTTAGAAGCAGAAATAAAATTAATATTAAAGAAAGATAAATTCGAACTTCTCGATAAATTAGATTTAGCAGATTATTTTATCGTTTCAAAAGCAGAAAAAGAATTGTCAAATAATGATGTCACAAAGATTGAAGTAAAAAAAGCCTCAGGACAAAAATGTGAGAGATGTTGGAAAATTTTAGAGAAAAAATGTGAAAGATGTTCGAAAGTTCTCCAGTAAAATAGAAAGTTAATATTTTGATTGATCTTAAAGAAATAAAAAACAACATACTTAAAAAAGAAAATTTTTATTTTCTTATTATTATTTCTACAATTTTTATTTTAGATAGATATTCTAAAACTCAAATAGTAAAAGATTTTAGTGATACTATTTTTTACGTGAATAATTATTTAAATTTTGATTTAATTTGGAATACCGGCATAGGTTTTGGTTTATTGAGTTCAGGCTCTGCTTTTTTTTATAATGCTGTTTCAATTTTAATTGGATGTATTGTTTTATTGTTATTTTTTATAGCTTTTAAATCAGATAAGTATGATAAATTTATTCTATCCATTGTAATTGGTGGAGCTTTAGGCAATTTTTATGATAGGATATACTTTAGTGCTGTGCCGGATTTTATTGACTTACATTATGGAAATTTTCATTGGTTTACATTTAATCTAGCAGATATCTTTATTACTACTGGTATAATGTTATATTTGATAAAAGGATTTTTTTTTAAAGAGGGCACATGAAAAAAATAATATTTACTATGACACTGTTTCTTCTTTTATCTTGTGGAGGCATACAAGATGCCGGTAAAGTTTTAAGAAATGAAAAAACTAATACTACAGATGAGTTTTTAGTAAAAAAAAAGAACCCATTAGTTTTACCGCCTGATTACAATGAGCTGCCAAAACCAGGTTCTTTATCCTCAAGTAAAGAAAAAGAGGAAGAAAAGATAAAAACCATACTAAAAGTACCGAAACAAAATAGTGCAACATCTAATACCTCTTCTTCAGTGGAACAATCAATTATAGATAGAATCCGTAAGTGATAGATAAGAACTTATTTTTAGAAAATAAAATCCAAAAAAGATATTTAAGAAAAAAAATTATTAATAGATTTAATAAGAAATGCTCAAGCATTTTACAAAACTTAATGGTAAATTTTGACAAGCCAAATCAAACATTAAATACATTAAGTAAAAAATTCAAATTAAACTTTAATTTAAAAGATTTAAAAAAATTTCAAAAATTTAATACTTTAGTTATTGTTGGCATGGGTGGATCAATTTTAGGCACCGAAGCTATATATGAATTTTTGAAACAAAAAATAAAAAAAAAAGTTTATTTTATCGATAATATCGACCAAAACAAAATTTTAGATTTAAAAAAAAAAATTGTACCTAAAAAAACTCTCTTTATAATTATGTCAAAATCAGGCAATACTATTGAAACTTTTTCAAACTTTTTATCTTTTAATATTATTAAAAAAAATTCTAAAAATATTATAATTATTTCTGAAAGTAGGAATAATTTATTGTATAATATCTCTAAGAAATTTAATTTATTTCATATTAGCCATAAAAGCTTTATCGGCGGCAGATATTCAGTTTTATCAGAAGTTGGTATGGTCCCCGCACATCTAATGGGATTAAATATCAGAAAATTTAGAATAGATTTAATAAAAAATTTATCTAAAAAGAGAAAAGTATTTTTAAGAGACAGTTCTATTAAACTGGCAAATTTATTACACGATAAAAAAATTAGAAATTTAATCCTTCTAAATTATGCTCCAAATTTAGAAAAATTTTTATTTTGGTATCAACAACTTACAGCAGAAAGTTTAGGTAAAAAAGATTTTGGCTTTTTACCAACCATATCTAATACTCCGAAGGATCATCACAGTTTATTACAACTTTATTTAGATGGACCAAAAGATAAGTTATTTTATATTTTTAGTGTTAAAGAAAAATCTTTCCAACCGATAAATACAAAAAAATATTCGAATAAAGTTAATTATCTTCACAACAAAAATTTAATTAAAATTAAAGATGCACAAAAAAATGCTCTAATAAAATCTTTAATTAAGAAAGATATACCTTACAGAGAGTTCATAATTAATAATTTTAATGAGGAAACTTTAGCAGAATTATTTTCATATTTTATTTTAGAAACAATTATTATTGGAAAATTAGTTAATATTAATCCTTATAATCAGCCGGCAGTTGAAGAGGTAAAATTACTCACTAAAAAATTACTTGGCTAGTCTTCCAAAAATAATTTTTGATCGACCGTATATTTTACAAAATAAAATTTTAAAATTTTTATCGTAATTATCAATTGATTTTCTATCTCTATGTATAATAACAATATTAGAATCATCAAAAAAACTATTTTTCCAAATCATCTTAATATTCTCGATAAAAAAATTATCTTTATAAGGAGGGTCAAAAAAAAATAAATTAAATTTCTCTTTTTTAGAAAAGTTTTTTAAATCGTTGATATCATCTATAATTATAGCCTTATCGTTTGCAGATAAATAATCTAAATTTTTTTTTAGAATTTTTTTTGCTATTAAATCTTTTTCAACAAAAGTTACTTTATTTGCACCTCTGGAAATGCATTCAAGGCCAAAAGAACCAATACCAGAATAAATATCAAGAATATTTGCTTTATCTAGCTTAATTTTCAATTTTTTAGAGTGACAAATTACATTAAATATATTTTCTTTAACGGAGTCTCTTAGTGGCCTAGTAATCTTTGATTTGACAAAAACTATTTTTCTTCCTTTATATTTTCCGCCGATTATTCTCATTTATTTTTTTACAACTCTCCATCCAATATCACTTCTAAAAAAACCATGTTTCCAATCTAATTTTTTAAGTAATTTAATAATCTTAATTCTTATATTTAAAAAGTTTTTTCCTGTTGAGGCAATATTCAATACTCGTCCACCATTTGATACTAATTTTTTTTTATAAATTTTAGTTCCCGCTTGAAAAATAAATTCATTTTTTTTAATTTTAATATGTTTTAACTTTTTAATTTCTTTACCTTTTTGGTATTTACCTGGATAACCTTTGGCACATAGCACAATTGTCATAGCTTTCTGCTTTCTCCATTTAATATGAATATTTTTTAATTTATTGTTTGTGGCAGCAAGAATTATTTTTACTAAGTCAGATTTTAATCTTGGTAATATCACTTGACACTCTGGATCACCCATACGTACATTATACTCTATTAAATAAGGTTCCTCGTTTCGGATCATTAAACCAACATATAAAAAACCTGTATAGGGTTTTCTTTTAAACTTTAAAGCTTTCAGTGTTGGTTTTACAATCTTTTCAATTATCTTTTTTTCAATTTTTTTATTTATAATTGGGGCAGGAGAAAAGGCTCCCATGCCTCCAGTATTAGGACCTTTATCTTTTTCTCCTACTCTTTTATGATCCTGAGCTGTTCCAAAGAATTTGTAAGTATATTTATCGACTATTAAAAAATAACTTGCCTCTTCACCCTCTAAAAATTCCTCTAGAACAACTTTTTTTGAAGATATAAACTTTCCACTAAAAATCTGACTAGATGCGTTAAGGGCCTGTGACCTTGATTTACATATAGTCACACCTTTACCTGCAGCTAAACCATCTGCTTTAACCACAACAGGCAATTTGCAATCAAAAAGAAATTTTTTTATCTGACCTATATTTGAACAAATTTTAAATTTTGCAGTTGGTATATCATTTTCTTTACAAATTTTTTTCATAAATGCTTTTGATCCCTCCAATTTTGATGGATATTTAGTTGGGCCAAAAACTTTGATTTTTTTTTTTATTAAAAAATTTGCTAAACCTTTTACAAGTGGTTCCTCGGGACCTATTACGACTAAATCAATTTTATGAAATTTCAAATATTTTTGAATTTTCTTGAAATTTAATATGTCAATATTTATATTTTGTGCAATCTCAGCTGTTCCTGCATTTCCTGGAAAACATACTATTTTTTTAACTAATTTTGACTCAAAAAATTTTTGGCACAATGCATGTTCTCTTCCACCGCTTCCTATAAGTGCAATATTCATTTAAATGATATATTGTATAATTTATAGATGAGCAAAAAAAAAGCCAAACTTAATTATAAACACAACTCTTTCGATATTATAGAAGATGGAGACTATGTTTTGTGTGCAATATCTGGAAAAGAGATCATGTTAAAAGATTTAAATTATTGGAATGTTGATCTTCAAGAAGCTTATTACTCGCCAAAAGAGGTAAAAGAAAGACTAGAAAGTCAAAAACCATAATATCACTTCCAACGATTGTGCGTCCAAATCCATTGATTTGGATAAGACTGAATCATTTCTTCTAAAATTAAATTCAATTTTTTTGTTAGATCAGTTTTGTCTTTAAATTCACCAGGCTTTATCTCATTTTGAAAATTTAATTCAAACATTCCATCATTTCTTCGTTTTATAAAAACTGGTATTATTGGAATATTGTATCGTATTGAAAGTTGTGCAGGTAATGTAGTAGTTAAAGCAGGTCGATTAAAAAAATTAATCATTTCACCCTCACTTACTCTTTGATCAATCATAAGCGCAATACTATAACCTTTGTTGATATATTCAATGGTGTCTCTTACCCCATTCATTCCTTTTTTTATTTGATTATTGCAAATATATTTCTTTCTTAAAAATTCCATAAAAGGATTTAGAAAAAAATTATTTAGAGGTCTATAAATAGTAGCAAGATTTATTTTTTGCTTTACAATTTCCATAGACATTAATTCAAAGTTTGCGAAATGACCTGATACAAAGATTACTTTATTTTTATTTTTTCTAATATTTTCTAAAATGTTGTTACCTTTTATTTCAATATGGGATGAATTTTTTTTGAAAAAACTTAGAAAAACATACTCGATAAATGTCATTCCATAATTTGACCACATATCATTCAATATTTTTTCTTTTTCAGTAGTAGTCAGATTCGCAGAGAAGTAGGATAGATTTTTTTCAATGATTTTTTTGGATTTGAAAAAAGGTGCTATTTTTTTGAAAATACCACCAAAGAAAATACGACTAATTTTTAGCCCCAACAATCGACCTATTATAAAAAATAAATAAATAATTATCGATTGACCAAAATATTTAATTGTCTTTATCATAAATCTTTAGAATATGATTTAAAAATTCCTCCTCTTTTTCTATTTTTAGATCTACTATTAAATATTTTATTTCTTTAAAATTATATTTTTTAACTTTAAAAAAATCTTTCTCAGTTGTTATAATTTCAAGATTATGATTTTTTGCGTAATTTACTATATTTGATATTTCATTCTTTTTAAAATCATAGTGGTCAGGATATGAAAATTTTTTTTCTACATTGAGTTTTTGTTTTTCAAGCAACTTAAAAAAATTTGTGGGATTGCCTATTCCAGCAAAAGCTAGTAGTTTTTTTTCTTTAAATTCTTTTATATTTAAAGGTTCATATAATGAGTAATAAATTTTAAGGGATTTATTGATCTTTAAAATTTTTTTTTCAAAATTTTCATCTTTTTCTCCGTTGATCATGACTATTTGAGCGTATTTAATTGATTTCAAGGTTTCTCTGAGTGGACCTGATGGAAACACTAATCCATTACCAATTAATTGATTTTGATTGAAACAAATAATATTAAGATCTTTTTTAATCTCATAATCTTGGAACCCATCATCTAATACTGCACAATCAAATTTTTGTGTGACTGCTTCCTCAATCGCCATTGATCTATTTTTATTTAAAATTACGTTTTTAAAATTTTCTTTTAACAAATAATGTTCATCCTTATGTTTTTTATAATATTTCCTTACAATTACTGGATTCTTACCTTTATTTTTTATCATATTAGAAATTATAACCGTTAAGGGCGTTTTACCAGTTCCGCCAACATAGATATTACCAACACAAATAATTGGAATATCGAACTTTCTATATTTACCTAATTTCTTTTTTATGAATACTAAAAAAATTATCAATATTGTTAAAGGTAAAAAGATTATAGAAAAAAAACCTATACTTTTGTCCCAAAATTTTGGTTTTAATATTTTCATTCAACAAACTTATTTACCTTATCTATTGTATCTTTAAGAGTTCTTTCACTTAGGGTATCCATAAATTTTGAGACTTCTTCAAATTTTTTTTGACCAGGTTGTAAATCTTTAATCAAATATTCCGCCAATTCTTCTGGGCTATTTATATTTTTAGAAATATTATTTTGTCTTAAAATTTCATAAACTTCTTGAAAGTTATAAACGTAGTTACCATGGTAAATCTTACAACCAAATCTTGCAGCCTCAATTGGATTTTGCCCTCCCTCAAACCTTAGTTTTTTAATTAAAGATTTACCCACAAAAACAGCTTTAGCATGCTTAAAATAAATAGGAAGAATCCCAAAGGCGTTTAAAATAATTATTTCAAAATTATCTACCAATTTATCCTTTTTGTTTAAAATTACGGATTTCAAATTAGAAGAATTACATAATTTTCTAATCTTCAAAGATCTGTGGATGTGTCTCGGTGCTATTATAGTGATAAGTTTAGGAAATTTTTTTTTTAAAATTTGATGTGTTTGAATACAAAATTCTTCTTCTCCTGGATGAGTGCTTGCAGCAAGCCAAAAAATCTTATTTTCTAAAAATCTTTTCTTAAATTTATCTTCAAATTCATCTTCTGATGAATTTATAAGTTTCAAATTTCCAAAGTGAAAAATATTACTAACTCCTAATTCGGATAAATATTTTATAGACTCATGATTGGAAGTTAAACATAAATTAATAGTACCGAATAGACTTTTAGAGAACTTTTTAATCTTTAACCATTTACTATAACTTTTTAAAGTCATTCTAGCATTAACTAAAGCGAAAGGAATTTTAGCTTTATTGATTGAGTGAATAAAATTAGGCCATATTTCAGAGTCGACGAAAATTATTCTGTTTGGTTTCCATTCAGATATAAATTTTTTAACTAAATGATTTATATCCAAAGGAAAAAACCTATGTTTGACATTATTAAATATTTTAATTTTTTCCTCTACTAAATTTCCCGAACTCAAAGTCAAGGTAGTAATTAGAAATTCAATATTGTTATTTTTATTATTTAATTCTTTTATTAATGGCAGGATACTTTTCACTTCTCCTACACTAGCAGCGTGAAACCAAATCAATTTAGAATTTTCGTTTCGTTTTACATTAAAATATGAAGAAAAAATTTTTTCTTTAAATCTTTTTTTATTTTCCTTATTAATTACTTTTCTAAAATAAATTAATATGATTAAGAATGGATATAAAAGATTTGTTATAAATCTATAAAAAATAATCATCAAATTATTTTAATTGTTTCTCATACAACGATTTATACTCTCGACAATTTTTAATTAAAAATTCATGATTTCCAGAATTGATAATATTCCCACTTTTCAAAACAAAAATTTTATCAGCATTATGTATTGTAGAAAGTCTATGGGCAATCACTAAAGTAGTTTTATTTTTTATTAAATTTAATATTGCGTGCTGAACAATTTTTTCTGAACCTGTATCCAAAGATGAAGTAGCTTCATCTAGCAAAATAATCGGAGACTCTTTTAAAATTGCTCTTGCTATAGAAATTCTCTGTTTCTGCCCTCCTGAGAGTCTTATTCCATTTTCTCCAATTATAGTGTCGTATCCGTTTGATAATTTATTAATGAACTCATCAGCTGCTGCGAATTCACAAGCTTTTTCTATTTCTTTTTGTGATGCATTTGTCTTTGCATAAGCAATATTATTTTTTATCGTGTCATCAAATAAAACTACATCTTGACTAACCATCGAAAGATTTTTTCTTAAAGATTTTAGTGAGACACTACTAATATTTTGATTATCAATAGTTATTGATCCAGCTTGGGGATCATAAAATCTTGGTAATAAATTCATGATTGTGCTTTTCCCTGCTCCGCTATGTCCAACAAACGCAGCCATAGTATTTCCTTTAATATCAATATTTATATTTTTAATAGCTTTTTCATTGGTAGTTTCATATTTAAAATCTACATCACTAAAGTTTATATCTGAATTTTTTATGATTAAATCTGGGAAACTTTTATCATCTTTAATTTTAATTTCTCTGTCAATTACATTACCAATCCTTTTAAAAGCAGCTGCACATTGATAAGCTCCCATATTAATTGTAGCCAATGATCTTATTGGTTGATAAGCCAACATCATCGCTGCTAAAAAAGAGAAAAAGTTATTAACTCCTAATTCTCCAGTTGCTATTAGTTTACCTGAGAAAAAAATGAAACCTGCAATCATGAATCCGGTTAGCGTCTCCATGATTGGCGTAGCCCTCACCATTACGCTCCCAATCTTAATATTTTTTTCAACCAAATCATTTATAACATGTTTAGCTTTTAAATTTTCATAATCTTCTTTCTGATAAATTCTAATAATTTTAGATCCTTTGATTATCTCAGAAAGGAATGAGGCTAGTTTTCCCGATGATTCTCCTGCTTTACCAGTAGCCTTACCAAGCCTTTTCCCTAAAGATTTCGCTAATCCACCAGCCAAAGGCATCATTAAAATAGCAAATAAAGCAAGTTTCCAGTTTTGATAAAACATCAGTGAGACCAAAGCGATGACAGAAAAACTATCTTTCATTAAATTTAAAACTCCTGAGCTTACAAAGTTTTGAACATGATGAGTGTCAAACATAATATTCGATAAATATTTCCCAGAGTGTCTATTTTCTAAAGTATTAATATCTGAAAGTAGAATATTGTTTGCGATTTTTTTTTGTAGTTCGCCAGCTACCATTTCTCCAACTCTAATTATTGACACTCTTGCAAAATATAAAGAGAAGCCTTTGCTTGAGAATGCTAGAATAATTAGAAGAGGAATTGACCAAGCAAATGTTCTGTCTTGTTCTAAAAAGATTTTCTTAACTGCAGGATCAAGGAGCCATGCAATTCCTGATGTACTACCAGCTACAATTATTGATAAGATCAAGGCTATTAAGATTCTTTTTTTATGATATTTAATATACTCTTTGTATAACCTTATTAAGATAATTTTGACTTCTTCTAATTTCATTCCCTAAAAATTTTTTGTTAAAATAGTAAAAAAAAGTGTCATACCAGTAATATTATTGAATTTAAAAGCATCTAAGCATGTTTCTGGTTTTGAAACCTTAAATTTAAGTATTTGGTAAATTAAACCAAAAATAAATAAAAAGAATAAAAAAGACATAGTATTAATTCCTACAAAGTTTTTAAGTAAGAAAAAAATCAAAAGACTTGTTATAAAATAAGAAATTGAAACAAATAATTTAATGCTTTTCTTAAATTTAATTGATGTGGATTTTAAACCAATAATTTCATCATCAGACATATCTTGAGCTCCGTAGATCGTGTCATAGCCCAATGTCCAAAATATGGCTGACACGTAAAGTATTAGAATTTCAGTAGATATTTGGTTATCAAAAGCCGTCCAGGCCATTATGATTCCCCAATTAAAGGTTATTCCTAAAAATAATTGAGGCCAATAAGTTATTCTTTTCATAAAAGGGTATGCAAATGCTAGAAACATTGACCCTAGCCCCAAACAAATAGTAAAAAAATTAAATTGAATTAAAATAAGAAAAGCTAAAAAACATAATACCACTACATAGAAAAACGCTTTAGTAACAGATATTTTATTTGAAGCAACGGGCCTATATTTAGTTCTTTTAACTTTTTTATCAAAATCTTTATCAACTATATCATTAAATATACACCCAGCGCTACGCATAAGCACTGAGCCTAAAAAAAATAATACTAGATAATAGATAAATATACTCAAATCATTTTTTAGATTATATCCAAAAGCCAAACCCCAAGAACATGGCCAGAATAAAAGCATAAACCCTATTGGTTTATTCAATCTCGTCAAATTTATAAATATTTTAAGATGTTGCATGAAATACTACTTGTAAATATCAAACACTATCTTCATAATCAATTTGATTCGATATGGATATAGATTATACAGTAGCAGCACTAATGTTTCCTGCTATTCCATTAATGATGACGATGTATAGCAATCGTTTTCATACCTTAAGCGCATTAATAAGAAAAATTCATGATCAATATACTTTTGAAAAAAAAATTCCACCTGAATGGGAAAATCAATTACATGTGCTAAACAAAAGAACAAATTATCTTAAGTACGTTATGGGTTTTTCTGCTTTTGGTTTTCTATTTAACATGCTAACAGTTTTACTTTTATATTTAGATCTCATTTTCTATGCAAGATTAAGTTTTGCGTTCTGCTGTATGTGTATGATTTTTTCAATCTTCTTATTTTTACAAGAAATAAGACTATCAAATGAAGCTTTAAAATTTCATTTGAGTGATATGGACTCAATGAAAAAAGATTTGTAATTAATTTATTTTTTTAAAAGATTTTTTTTAAATAAAGAAATTCCTTCATTGATTTTATGTTTGTATGACTCTTTGAAAGTTTCAAGTTGCCAACCTTTCATTCTTGTAATAATTATCTCTAAATTTTTAGATTTCCATTCATTAGTAGTGCTAGGATCCTTCCATAATTTTTTTTCTACATTGGTTCTAGCGCACCCGTAACAAAAGCCTGTTATAGGATCTGTTTTACAAATACTAATACACGGTGAAATAATCTTGTTTGACATTAAGGGATAAGAATAGCTGGACCAAGCAATTTTCTGGCCTCTAAATCAGCGTGAGCTTTTTCAGCGTCGGAAAGTTTGTATTTTCCTGCAATTCTAATTTTAATTTTACCAAATTTTACTTTTTCAAAAATTTCGTCAGCTCCAGCTTGAAGCTCCTTTCTGTTAGTAAAGTATTGAGCGATTGAAGGTCTTGTGAGATACAGACCTTTTGGTTGAATATCTTTAGGAACGTTAACAGGATCTAATGGACCAGAAGCATTACCAAAGCTTACCATCATCCCTCTAGCTTTTAGACATGCAAGAGATTTTAGAAAAGTATTTTTTCCTACACCATCAAATACTGCGCTAACTCCCTCATTTTTAGTTATTTTCATAACCTCTTTTGAAAAATCATTTTTGGAATAATTTATAACATTCGAGTATCCATTTTCTTCTGCAATTTTTATTTTTTCATCTGAACCGACTGTCCCAATGACATTTGCACCAATACTGTTTGCCCATTGTGCAAAGACTTGTCCCACACCTCCTGCGGCCGCATGAAATAACACCGTTTCACCAGCTTTAAGCTTATAGGTTTTTGTCAACAAATAGTTAGTTGTTAAACCTTTTGTCATTAAAGTTGCAGCTAATTCATAAGAGATTCCATCAGGAAGTTTTACTGCTATTTTAGAAGGTATAATTCTTTGTTGTGCATAAGCCCCAAGAGGAACCGAAGCATAAGCGATATTATCACCTTTGTTTAATTCGGTTACATTCGATCCTACTTCATCTATTTTTCCAGCAGCCTCCAAACCAATTCCACTTGGTAACTTAACAGGGTATAAACCTGATCTATGGTAAGTGTCGATATAATTTAATCCAATAGCATGATTTGTCACTTTGATTTCTTCTGGTCCCGGAGTTCCAACTTTTACATCTTGAAGTTTTAGTACTTCTGGCCCTCCATTTTGTTTAATGATAATAGATTTTGGCATTTTAAATGGGAACGTACTTTAACTTTTAATATTTAGCAAATGTTCCATTATTATAATCTTGGATAGCTTCAAGTATTTCAGCTTTAGTATTCATGACAAATGGTCCTCCTCTAGCAATTGGCTCACCTATCGGCTTACCTGCAATGAACAGAAACTCAGATTTTCTGCTTGCAGTAACTTTAAGCTTAGTACCCCTCTCTAACAAAATTAAGTTTGAGTCAGCAGTTTTATTGTGGTCTTTTTTTCCAACTTTCAATTCACCTTTTAATAAATATATAAAAGAGTTATGTCCTGCTGGAACATCACAACTAAATTCTTTTCCTTCATTTAAAACTATATGAAAGTAAATTGGTTCGACATTGTGATTTTTTTCAGGACCTTCCACTTTTTCGTATTTACCTGCAATTACTTTAATTATTTTTTCACTATCTTTGTATTCTCCAAGTTCATTTCCTTTTATATAAAGGTACTCAGGCTTATTTTTTTTCATTTTAGCAGGCATATTAATCCAAAGTTGGAAACCTAACAGTTTACCCTCTTTCATAGCAGGCATTTCTGAATGAATAATTCCTCTACCAGTCTTCATCCATTGTACATCTCCCGATGCCATAATTCCTTTTGCACCGGTGCTATCTTGATGTTCAAACTCCCCATTCAACATATAAGTAACTGTTTCTATCCCTCTGTGAGGGTGAGGAGGGAAGCCAGCAACATAATCGTCTTTATTTTCAGATCCAAACTCATCAAGCATTAAGAAAGGATCAATATAGTCCGCCTCAGGAGTTCCTATGCTTCGTTTTAATTTTACACCAGCTCCATCAGAAGCATTAAGCGCTTTGACAATTTTTTTTACTTCAATTTTAGACATGTAAATATATATAAAGGATGTTTAAACTATATCAAGTAGCTGAGTTAAACTATTAATCTTATTTTTTGGTTGAAAATCAAGGTTATCAAACTCTGAATTATTTCTATTTACCCAAATTGAATTATAACCATAGTTACCGCCTCCTGAAACATCCCATGTATTTGCGCTTAAAAAAGAAATTTCATCAGATCTAATATTATATTTCTTTACTGGTATTTCATAAACTCTTGAGTCAGGTTTATAAACTTTCACTTCTTCAATAGAAAAAATGTCATCAAATAAATTATTTAATTTATTACTTGTAACCAATTCATTCAGAAGAGTAGGTGTTCCATTTGAAAGTATCGCAAGTTTAAAGTTTTTCTTTTTTAAATTTTCTAAAACAGTATTAACTTCTGGGTACGGAGACAATATTCTGTAAAGGTTAAGTAAATCATTTTTCAATTTTTTATCTATATTGAAAACTTTCATAGACTTATCCAAACTATCCACAGTCACTTCCCAGAAATCCTTGTGTCTTTTCATTAAACTTCTAAGCCATGTATATTCGAGTTGAGTCGTTCTCCAAAAATATGCAAATGCTTCCCACTTAGCTCCAATTTCGTCTTTACATTTTTCAGCAGCTGAATTTACATCGAATAGAGTACCATAAGCGTCAAACACTATTGCCTTTGTTTTCATAATTTATTTAATATTATGAGAACCATCGCATAGCGGTTGATCATTCGTTTGTTTACATGTGCAGAAAAAAACTTTTTTAGACTGCTCAGCTAAATATTTAAAAGGAACAAAATCAGTTCCTTTATGTGAACCGTCACAAAAAGGTTGTTTAGAACTTATTCCACAAGTGCACCAAAAATAAGATTTACCTT
>MDTD01046731.1_pt1 | contig 14434 bp, 13 predicted proteins | sample 811221 | NCBI WGS metagenome assembly MDTD01 (sample SAMN05326646, study PRJNA326480) | marine metagenome | isolation source: seawater | place: Pacific Ocean: South West | collected 2011
GCCATTACCATCCATGATAATAGCAATATGATTTGGTAAATTCATACTTTTAATATTTCTTGTTCTTTATCTTTAATTTTATTTTCAATTTTTTTTATATATTCGTCTGTAAGTTTTTGTAGATCTCCCGACAGTTTTTTACTTTCATCTTCACTTAAGTTTTTACTTTTTTCCTCAGATTTAAGAAAATCCATACCATTTCTTCTAATATTTCTAATTGAAATTTTATTTTTCTCTGATTGTTGGTTTACGATTTTTGATAATTCTTTTCTTCTTTCCTCACTCAATTTTGGGACAGGAATTCTTAAAATCTGTCCATCAATGATTGGGTTTAGATTTAAATCACTTTCTCTCAGTGCTTTTTCACAAAATTTGACGTTATTGCTATCCCAAACTTGAATTGATAAAGTTTGAGGATCAGAAACACTTACTGTTCCAACTTGATTGATTGGCATTAGTTGTCCATATACTTCAACCTTGATCAAATCCAGCATTGATGTGTGGGCTCGTCCAGTTCTTATTGTAGATAAATCTTTCACGAGAGAGGATAATGATTCTTCCATTTTGATTTGGAAAGGTTTTAAACTATTGTTTACCTGCATTATATTATTTGGTTAAAGATTTTACTTCCTCACTAAAATCAATTTTTTTGATTTCAATTCCTTCGCCCACTTTAAATTTAAGGAAGTCTAAGATTTCAAAAATATCAGAATTTTCTTTTTTAAAATTTTCAATAGCTTGACTCACAGTTAATTCCTGATCAATTACCCATTTCTGATTCAATAAAGTGTTTTCCGATATTACTTTTTTTAATTTTCCACTAACAATTTTTTTTAATATCTCTGGTTTTTTTCCGTTTTTATCTATTTGCTCTTCTATAATTTTTCTCTCTTTATTTATAAAATCAGTCTCTAAATTATCCTCATTTAATGCCATTGGCGACATCGCGGCAATATGCATACAAATATTTACAGCAAATTGTGCACTTTCATTATTTTTTGTTTTATATTTTATAACTGATATAATTTTACCTGAACTATCATTCACTTTATTATGTATATAAAAGGCAGTTTTAAAATTTTCTTTTAATATTTTTTTAAATCTTCTTAATTTAATATTTTCTCCAATTTTTGAAACTAAACTTACTATCAAGTCTTTTATTATCACGCCATCTATTTTAAGATTGTTTAAATCATTTAAGTTTTCAGCTTTTGTGCTAATTTTAGAAATTTTTTCACAGAAGTTTATAAACTCTGCATTTTTTGCTACAAAATCAGTTTCTGTATTTATTTCAATTAAATTTATACTTTTATTATCCTCTCCTAAAATAATTAAACCCTCAGCAGCATCTCTTGAACTTTTTTTAGCAGCTTTAAGCACACCTTTTTTTCTTAAATATTCAATAGATTTTTCAATATTATTATTGTTTTCCTTAAGTGCATTTTTACAATCTTGCATACCAGCACCAGTTACATCCCTTAATTCTTTAACTTTTTCTAATACTGACATTATTTTTTTTCTTCTAAATTACTTTTTTTTGACTCTACTTTTTTGATTGATTTAGTTTTCAATTTATCTGGCTTATCTTCTTTTTCAGATACTTTAATATTTTTTTTTGCATCTAAAATAGTCTTTTTGATTAAATCACAATATAAATTTATTGATCTTCTAGCATCATCATTGCCAGGAATAGGAAAATCAATATTATCAGGATTAGAGTTGCTATCAAGAATACCAATTATAGGAATATTTAATTTCTTAGCTTCTAAAACTGCGAGTGACTCAATATTTGTATCAATCACAAAGATAATGTTTGGTAGTTTCTTCATATCAGATATGCCGCCCAAAGATCTTTCTAATTTATCTTTTTCTAAATTCATTTTTATCAATTCTTTTTTTGTAAACCCAGAGTCTTCCTCTAAAAGATTTTTCTTTAAACTTTTAAGTCTTTTTATTGAATTGCTTATTGTATTCCAGTTTGTTAACATTCCCCCAAGCCACCTAAAATTTACATAATAGTTTTCAGTTTCTTTAGCTACTTCGGCTATCAATTCTGAAGCTTGTTTTTTAGTTGAAACAAATAATACTTTTCCTCCTGATGATACTGATTTATGCAATTCTATCAGCGCATTCTTTAATAATTCTAAGGTTTTTGAGAGATCAATGATATGTATTGAGTTTTTTTCGCCAAAAATGTACTTTTTCATTTTTGGATTCCATCTAAAAGTTTTATGACCTAGATGTACTCCCGCCTCCAACAGGTCTTTAACTGTCACTTCTGGTAAATTCATATTTTCCTTTCCGGTTATTCCTCCAGAGAAACTACTGTAAAAACAGACCGGGGGCTTATAGCCAGATTCTCTGTGCGTTTTTTTTTAGGCTTATATAATTGAAAAATATAATTTCAATAAAAAATTTGTCTAAAAATATGTTTTTATGTGATTATTTTCCAAGAATTCTATATCTTTTTGCAATACCTTAAGTTTTGAATTTAAATTGAAAGAATAAATGGCAGAGGATTTATCCTCATAAATTATGTTTACTTCAGAGGATCCCTTTTGATTTAACCTATTCTTTATTAAAGATAAAGAACTTATATTTGTTATTTTAAATGTAACCTTTTCAATATTTTTATTTTTTAAATCACTGATTAAAAAAATATTATCTAAATTTATTCTTTCAATTCCATCTTTATTTTTATCTTTTTTTACTTTTATCAGGAAAGAGTTTCCTACTATAAGATTACTCCTGTTTTCAATTAATTTTTCTGAAAATATAAATAATTCAAACATTGAGCTCAAATCTACAAATTTAATAATAGCATATGGATTACCTTTTGCTGTTTTCTTTTCTTGTATAGAAATCAAAGTACCTGCAATCATTCCCTCTGTAGATTTATTTTTATTTTTAAAATCTACGTATGAAAATACTTTATATTGTTTTAATATACTTAAATCTGATTTAAGTGGATGTTCCCCAACAAAGAAACCAATAGACTCAAATTCTTTTTTAATTTTTTCATTTTGATCCCAGTCTATAACTGCATTATCATACATATTGATATTTTCATTCTCCTGAAAATCCTGAGTAAATAGTAAATTTTGATTATCATTATTTGTTTGATCAGATGATTTTGATTGTTTTATAAAATTAGGGACATTATCAAAAAGTTTTTTTCTATTTTTATCTAGAGTATCCAAAGAACCAGATTTAATTAAACCTTCTAACTGTAGCTTATTTAAATTTTTACTTTCAGTCCTACTTAGAAAATTTGATATCGAATTAAAAATTCCATTTTTTTCTCTTTCAATTACAATATTTGATATAGCTTCATAACCCACAGCTTTAATCGCTGACAAAGCATAATAAATAGTTTTATTTCTTGGTAAAAATTCAGCATAGGAGTAGTTTATATTTGGAGGTTTGATATCTATTTTTAGTCTTTTCAATTCTTCATAAAATAAATTCAACTTATCTGTATTTGAAAGCTCAGTATTCATTGATGCACAAAAGAACTTAATTGGAAAATGAGTTTTTAAATATGCAGTTTGAAAAGCGATTAATGCGTATGCGGCTGCATGACTCTTATTAAAGCCATACTGTGCAAATTTTTCTACAAGTTGAAATATATAAATTGCTTGTTCTTTAGAAATTCCATTATCAATGGCTCCTTCGATAAAATCTTTTTTTTGCCTTTCCATTTCCGCAGACTTTTTCTTACCCATAGCTTTTCGTAGAATGTCTGCTTTACTTGCACTAAAATTTGATAAAGCTTGAGCAATCTGCATTACCTGCTCTTGATAAATTATAACACCGTATGTTTCTTTTAAAATATCCCTTAATTTTTCATGTAAATAATCTGGCTCTTCTTTACCATGCTTTCTAGAAATGTAAGTAGGAATGTTTTGCATAGGTCCAGGTCTATAAAGCGCAACTAAAGCTATGATGTCCTCAAATTTATTTGGTTTTAATTGTTTTAAAACCTCTCTCATACCTGAGCTTTCGAGCTGAAAAATACCCATTGTTTCTCCTGAACTCAATAATTCAAAAGTTTTTTGATCTGATAAATTTATTTTACTGATATCAAAGCTTGGATCATCCTTATGAATAAATTGAATTGTTTTTTTAATTACTGTTAGAGTTTTTAAACCAAGAAAATCGAATTTTACCAAACCAGTTTCTTCTGAGGACTTCATATCAAACTGGGTGACTGGGATTGGAAGAGTTGATGATAAATCTTTATATAGAGGGACTATCTCATCTAAATTTCTATCACCTATAACTACTCCAGCTGCATGAGTTGCTACATTTCTATAAAGACCTTCAAGCTGCAATGAATAGTTTATAAGTTTTTTTATTATTGGATCATTTTTTTCCTCTCTTTGCAATCTTGGTTCAATTGCGATAGACTCAGCTAATGATAAGGGTCTAGACGGATCAAATGGTATCATTTTGCAAAGTTGATCTACTCGTCCATAAGGTAATCCTAAAACTCTTCCTATATCTCTTAATGCCATTCTAGCTTGCAATTTCCCAAAAGTAATTATTTGGGCAACTTTATTGGGATATTTATTTTTTACATATTTAATAACATCGTCTCGTCCCTCTTGACAAAAATCTATATCAAAATCTGGCATTGAAATTCTATCAGGATTTAAAAATCTTTCGAAAATTAAACCAAATCTTATAGGATCTAAATCTGTAATTGATAAACACCATGCAACCAGCGAACCTGCTCCAGATCCTCTACCAGGTCCAACAGGTATATTGTTTGACTTGGCCCAATTTATATAATCAGATACAATTAAAAAATAACCTGAGAATTTCATATTTGAAATTACAGAGACCTCGTATTGAAGTCTAGTTTCATATAATTTTTTTATATCTTGTTTATCAATTTTATTTCCTAATCTTGTGTAGACGAACTTTTCCAATCTTTCTTTAAGTCCAAACTGAGCTTTATTTTTTAAAACTTCATTTACATCTTTATCATTATCAGTGAAGTGAGGCAGAAGAGGTTTATTTTTTTTGGGATAATAACAAAATCTGTATTTAAAATTTCTATTATTTTCCAATGCGTCTGGTAGATCTTTAAAGAGTTCAGATAATTCCTGAGATTGCATAAAATAGTGTTTTTCAGAATACTTCAATCTATTTTTTTCATTAACATAACTTTTTTCACCAACACAAATGTAAGCATCGTGAGCAGCGTATTCATCTTTATTTAAATAAAAAACTTCATTTGTTCCAATTAGAGGTATTTTTAATTTAGAAGCAATTTTGATTAATTTTCTTTCGAGCTGAAGTTCATGTGACTCATTGTGCCTTTGAATTTCAATATAAATATTTTGATTAAAAATTTTTTTTAATTCATAAATTTTTTCATTACAAAAAAAATCTTTATTTTTTATTAATAGATCAGAAAAAAAACTTCTGCTTCCACCAATAAACACAATAATCCCATCTGAATATTTCTTAAGTAGCTCGAAAGAAATATTTGGCTTAACATCATTATCTTTTAGGTTTAAATAAGATTTAGATGATAATTTGAGTAAATTCTTATAGCCTAAATCATTTTTTGCAAATAATGAAATTTTTCCATAGAAAATTTCATTATCTACAATCTCTTTTAAAAATATGTTAGTTCCAATTATTGGCTGAATACCAACTTTGCTCAACTCATTAGAGAATTCTAAAGCTCCAGATAAATTTTCGTTATCACAAATACCAACAGCAGTAATTTTGTTTTTTTTACAAAATTCAGATAACTGATTTATTTTTATTGCTCCTTCACAAATTGAAAATTGAGTGTGAATTTTTAAATTAACAGCTTCACCTAACATTAATTAAAAATAACATTTCCATTAGAAATTGTTAATTCTAAATCAGACTTATTAACAAGAGATTTATTATGAGTTGCAAATATAATTAATGTTTTTTCATCTATAACACTCTTTAATATATCTATAATGTTTTCCGCATTTTTCGTGTCTAGACTGCCTGTAGGCTCATCCGCTAAAATTAATTTTGGTTTATTTATCAAACTTCTAGCAATAGCAACTCTCTGCTGTTCACCACCCGATAACTCTCCAGGCCTATGATTATATCTATTTTCTAAACCAACTTGAGTTAATAGAGATTTAGCAGAATTCAATGCATCAATTTTTTTTATACCTAAATAAAGATTGGGTAACATAACATTTTCTAAAGCTGTAAGATCTGAAATTAAATTAAAGTTTTGAAAAACTATAGATAAATTTTTTTTTCTATAATCAGATTTTTGCTTTTCATTGTAAGAAAATAGATTGCCTGATGTTAATAAACTGTATTCACCTTGCTGCGGAGTATCTAAGAGAGCTAATAAATGTATTAATGTTGACTTGCCTGATCCTGACGGACCTGTAAGCGCGACAAGTTTATTTGTAGGTAATTTAATACTTATATCATCTAGTACTATAATATCTTCATTCTTATCTCGAAATTTTTTACTAACATTTTTTAGCTCGATAAAGTTTTCAATCATTTTTTAAATTTTTTACTGGATCTAATTTTGATGCACTCAACGCTGGAAAAAATGATGCAATTAATACTATAATAAATGAAAATACTGCAATCAATAATACTGAGTTATAATTTACTTGTGATGGAAGTTGATTTAAAAAATATATCTCTGATGGAAATATATTGATATTTAAGTACTTATTTAAGAAAGATCTTATATTTTCTAAATTATAAGATAAAATAATACCAAAAAATACTCCGAAAAGTACTCCAAGAAATCCAATTGCTGCTCCAGAAATTATAAATATCTTACAAACTGAGCTTTTTAAGAAACCAATTGATCTAAGTATTGCAATCTCCTTTGACTTATTTTTAATCATAATTGTTAAGACAGAGATGATATTAAAAGCAGCAACAATAATTATTAAAGTAAGAATCACAAACATCACGTTTCTCTCTACTGTTAGTGCATCAAAAAATGTTTTATTTGTATCAACCCATGAATATACAAATTTTTTGGGGTCATTTTGTTTTAATACCTTAGTAAAAAAAATTGCTTTATCCGGGTCATTAATTCTAATTTCAATTTCATTATTTTTTTTTAGATATCAACTTTCCTTGATCTAGACTTGTTACAATAAAATTACTGTCAAACTCATACATACCTGTATTAAAAATATAATTTATAGTAAAATTTATTTGTCTTGGAATTAATCCAAAGGGTGTTGTTTCTGCACTATTAGATAGGAGGGTTATTTTATCTCCAACATCTAAAGAAAGTTTATTTGCCAATTCAAGGCCTACTCCAATTCCATTTCTTTTAATTTTTCCTCTAACTATTGAACTTTTTAAGAAATAATTACTATTTATTTCATCCTTACGAAAACTTTTAATCAAAACTCCAAAATTTTTATTTTTTGTTAATACTAAAGCTTCAGAATTTTTCACTAAATTAATATCAGTAACTTCAATTTTATTTTCTTTGGAAAGTTTTAAAATCATTTTTTTTTCGAATTTATAGTTACCATTTGACATGTAAGATATGTGTGGTTGATAAGTTAATAATTTTTCAAATAGTTCAATTCTAAAACCATTCATTAAAGACATCACGATAATCAAAGTAGCTACTCCGAGCATTATCCCAATAAATGAAAAATTGGAAATAACCTTAAGAAAGCCATCTCTATTCTTTGGTTTTAAATACCTTGAAATAATTAAAATCTCAGCTTTATTAATCACTATAATAGATTTCTTTTAACCTGTTGATTATTTCAATTTTTGACAAAATTTCTTTTTCTTTTCCAAGTTCTTTAAATTCATAATCTTCTTTTTTCATTTTTGATCCAATTATTATTTGATACGGAATTCCAATTAAATCAAAATTTTTAAATTTACTCGAAGGACTTTCGGAGGTATCGTCCAATAAAGGATCAAAATTATTATTTTTTAGAAATTTGTACATATCGACAGATTTTTGATCAACTTCATCGCCATTTTTTCCCAGATTTAAAATTACAACGTGAAAAGGAGTTACGGATTTTGGCCACTTCATAAATTGATTATTATATTTTGCTTCAATAATTGCTGCAGGCAATCTAGAGACACCTATGCCATATGAGCCCATTTGAGGGTTAACATTTTTGCCATCTTTTGTATCAATCAATGCTTTAAGTGATTTTGAATATTTATCTCCAAAATAAAAAATGTGCCCAATCTCAATACCTTTTGCGTGTAACTGATTTTTTTTTTCTACCAACTTGTTAAATTCATTTTCACTATGCTTTTCATCTGTCGCTGAATAAAATTTTGAATATTTATCTATTATTCCATTAATATTACTTTTGCTATATTCAAAATTTTTAATGTCAATTTCTAATAAACTTTTGTCTAAAAAAACCTCACTTTCGCCTGTGTCTGCTAAAATTATAAATTCGTGAGATAAATCTCCACCTATAGGTCCTGTATCAGCTTGCATAGGTATCGCATTTAGTTCTAATTTTTCAAAAGTCTTAAGATATGATAAAAACATTTTCTTATAAGAGTGCTCTGCTTCTTGTTTATTAAGATCGAAAGAGTATGTATCTTTCATTAAAAACTCCCTGCACCTCATTACACCAAACCTTGGTCTGATTTCATCTCTAAACTTCCATTGAATATGATAAAGCATTAGTGGTAAATTTTTGTATGATTTCACATTGTCTCTAAATATTTGAGTTATAAGTTCTTCATTAGTTGGTCCGTACAACAGATCTCTATCATGCCGATCTTTAACTCTTAGCATTTCTTTGCCGTAACCATCGTACCTACCGCTTTCTTTCCAAATTTCAGCTGATTGAATTGTGGGCATTAACAATTCGACAGCACCAGCTTTATTTTGTTCCTGTCTTACAATTTTTTCAATATTTTTTAGAACTTTAAATCCTAAGGGTAACCAAGAATAAATACCTGATGAAGATTGTCGAATCATACCTGACCTTAGCATAAGTTGATGTGACTTAATTTTAGCTTCTGACGGATTTTCTTTAAGAATTGGCAGCAGGTAATTTGAAAGTCTCATTGAGATAAAATCCTTCTAACATTTAAAATGTCAAAATAGTTTAAAAAATAAATGATCGCAAATAATATTGATGTAATAGCTGTGGTTATTATTAGTTTTTTTACAATATTTGGATTTGATGGAGCGCCTGGGTCGGTACCCTGTACAATATAGTCCTTATCTTTTTGTGAATTAATATCTCTTGGCAAAACCGTAAAAAGTATTAACCACCATAAAATAACATAAATTACAATTGATCCGGTAACTGACATTATAATCTAATAATATTAATATTTGTAAAAGGTCTTTTTGATAATCTATTTTGAATAATCTTTCTCAATGAGTTTCTTAAATTATCTATCAAATTAACCTCTTGTTTTTTATTGTTTAATGAATAGCTTTTACATATATCAAAAATTCTATCTTCAATTTCGTACTTTATTTCATTAAATTCCTGATCATCTAAAGGTAATCCCCTAAGGTTAATCAAAGGAGACCTTTCGATATCTCCATTTTTAGAAACAATTAAAGAAATATCCATCATTCCATTAATAGAAATATTTTGTCTATCTCTTAAACTATTAGACTCCTCATCAATTAATCGATTTCCATCTACTAACAATTTGCCTGAATTAACTTTATTAATCACCTCTGCTTTTCCAGGAAAAATTTTTAATACGTCTCCGTTTTCAATTAAAATTGGTTGATCAATTTTTTTATCTCTTGCAAATTCATAATGACCTTTTAAATGTCTATGTTCACCATGAACCGGAATAGAAATTTGAGGTCTAATCCAATTATACATTTCGTGCATCTCTTCTCTACCAGGGTGACCAGACACATGTATAAAAGCATTTTCTTCTGAGATAACATTGATATTTCTTCTTACAAGTAGATTGTGCATTGCATAAAGTTTTTTTTCATTTCCAGGGATTATTCTCGATGAAAAAATTACTGTATCATCAGATGTTATCTCTACGTCAGGGTGATCTTGATTACAAATTCTGTTCATTGCTCCTTTGGGTTCACCCTGACTACCTGTACAAAGATATACTATTTTATCCCTTGGAATTTTATTTGCGTCACGGGGGTCAACCGGTAAATTTATATCTGAAAAATATCCACAAGACTTAGCGGTATTAAATATTCTATGCATAGATCTTCCAACTAGACTAACATGTCTACCAACTTTTGATGCACATTGAAACACTGTCTGCATTCTTGCTGCATTGGATGCAAAAGTAGTTACAACAATTCTTTTTTTTTGTTGTTCAAAAATTCTCAACATACTTTCATTTACATCTTTTTCAGATCCAGATCTTCCTTCGGTAAAAATATTAGTAGAGTCACATACCATGGCTAAAATACCCTTATCTCCAATTTCTTTAAGTTTTTTTTCGTTGATATTATCTCCCATCATGGGGTTCAAATCACATTTCCAATCCCCTGTATGAAAAATTTTTTTCTCATTGTATTCAATCAGCAAGGCGTTAGGTTCAAGAATTGAGTGTGTGAGAGAAATGAGATTTATTTTAATAGGATCTAAATCAATGTTTCCATTCAAAGGGATAATCTTAAGATGTTCGTCAATATTAATTTTTCTCTCTTTAAATTTTTCTTTAATTAATGCCCCTGTGAAAGGTGTAGCATAAATATTTGTTTTTAAATTTGGCCAAATGTGAATTAGAGCTCCTATATGATCCTCATGACCATGAGTGATTATAATACCAATACAGTCACTTTTTTTCTGATATATAAAATCAGGATCCGGTATAATTACGTCAATACCCGGCAAACTTTCCTGCGCAAATGTAATTCCACAATCCACAATTATCCATTTATGATGATCGACTTTACCAAAGCCGTACAAATTCATATTTGCACCTATTTCACCCGACCCGCCTAGCGGACAAAAAAGTATCTCATTATCTGATTTCATCAAAAACTTTTCTATTTTCTTTTACTGTCATTGCTAATCCATGAAGTGTTATATTTTTATTTATAACAGTCTTATAATTTATGCTTTTTTTAAATATTTTTGAATACCCTCCAGTTAAAACCACCAAGAATTTTTTTTTAGTTTGTTTTATAATTTTTTCTATAATTCCATTTATTAAACAAGAATAACCAATATATACACCGGAATTAATTGCTGTCTTTGTATCTTTTCCAATTACTTTCTTTTGGTAGGATATTTTGATTAGTGGTAGTTTAGCAGTAAATTTGTTTAAAGACCTTAATGAAAGATTTATTCCTGGAGCAATAATACCTCCTTGATATATATTTTCTATTAAAGCTACATCAAAAGTAGTGGTAGTTCCAAAATCGATTATTATACAATTCTTTTTATAATAACTTAAAGCACCAATTGAATTTACAATTCGGTCTGAGCCTACTTGAAGTTTTTTTGTAACTTTTATCAAAATATTTTTTTTTATTTTATTGTCTTTAAATTCGAAAACCTTAATTTTATTTTTGCTTAAATTTTTTTTGATAATTTTAAAAACACTTGGAACAACAGAAGATATTAAACAATATCTAATACTTTTTTTATTTGCATACTTTGCAATTTTTGAAATTATATTTTTTTTATATGTAAAAAAAGATGCATAATTTTTTATTTTATTAGTCTTCATATTATATGTTGCAATTTTGACTGAAGTATTTCCAATATCTAATAGTAATATCATATTAAAAATATTTTATATTCTGTTTTGAAAAATTGACAAAACCAAATTTGTTAATATCCTTTTTAATATATTTTTTTAAAAATGTGGTTTCGTAATTTTTAATTTTTGGACTACTTATAAAATTCAATCCAATTCCAACGATTAAATACAATTTTTTTTTATATTCAATACTTTCAACTAATATACCACAAATTTTTTTATTATCGATTAATATATCATTAGGTGGTTTGATTTTTATTTTTTTTTTTTGAATTCCTATTTTTTTTAAATATTTCATTACTATTTTTAAACTATTAAATTGTGCTTCACGAACACTTTTACGATTTTTTACTTTTTTGTATACACTGCAAAAAATATTTCCTGCATTTGATATCCATCTATTACCATAAGTTCCCCGTCCTTTAGTTTGAACATCAGAAAATACAATACCTTTAATCGAAATATTTTTTTTTATTAAATTTATTGAATAGTCGTTTGTACTTTTAACTTTATCCAAATAAGAGATATCTATTTTGCTCAAAACTTAATTAAAAACCTTAGATGCAATATCTGTTAAATTTAATAAAAAGTATGGGGCAATAAAATAGAACAAAATTATAAAGCTTGATGAAATTAGAGATAATTTCATTCCTAAACCAGATATATCGTCGAACTTTTCAATTTCTTTATCAAAATACATAATTTTAATAACTCTTAGATAATAAAAAGCTGATATAACAGAGCTTATTAATCCTATTATTGCTAAAAGATACATTTGTGACTCAATTACTGCCTTAAAGATATAAAATTTTGCAAAAAAACCAGCTAAGGGTGGAATTCCTGCTAATGAAAATAAAACAATACAAAAACACGCAGCAATCACTGGATGGTTTTTTGATAACCCGCCCAGATCTCTGATGTCCTCATAATAAGTTTTATCACGACTAAAAAAAAGTATACAAGTGAAAGCTGCAATATTCATAACAACATAAATTGACATGTATGTTAATGTAGCCGAAATACCAATAATAGTTCCAGTAGCCAAACCTGCTAAAGCGTATCCAATATGACTTATACTACTATATGCCATAAGCCTTTTAATATTTGTTTGGCCTATTGCTGCTACTGACCCTAACACCATTGATGCAATAGAAATAAAAATTAATATTGATTTCCACTCTTCAAATGCAGCTCCAAATGCTACAAACAAAATTTGTATAAAAGCTCCAATACCTGCAACTTTTGGCGCTAAAGCAAAAAAAGCAGTAACAGATGTGGGTGAACTTTCGTAGACATCTGGTGTCCACATGTGAAAAGGTACTGCGGAAATTTTGAAGGCTAAGCCTACAAGAATAAAAACTAATCCAAAAATTAGACCTAGATTTTCAATGCTAAAATTCTCATTAATAATCAGATAATTTGTTGATCCAGTAAATCCATAGACCAGTGAACAACCATAAAGAAATAATCCAGAGGAAAGAGCCCCTAAAACAAAATATTTAACTCCAGACTCAGAGGATTTTAGTGAATTACGGTCAATTGAAGCAAGAACGTAAAGTGATAAGGACTGTAATTCGATACCGAGATATAAACCAATGAGATTATTTGCACTAACCATTATAAACATGCCAATCGTAGAACTTAAAATTAAAATCATATACTCAAACTTATCTATTTTTGTTCTTTTAAAATATTGACCGGCAAAAATTAAAGAAAAAACAGAAGCAACTAAAATTACAATTTTTATAAAATTAGAAAAAGTATTGATACTATAATTATTATTAAAAACTAATAATTGATTATCAAAGTTTAAATATACAATTGGAATACATAACAACAATGCGATAATAGTTCCTTTTTTTACGAATATAAAAGAATTCTTAACGAACACACCTGCGATCAAAAAGGATAACATTATTAACATTAAGAAGATCTCAGGATATATATTTTGAAAATCAATCATACTATTTTATATTTGAAACTAAGTTTACATAACTTAAAATGTTATCTGAAATTTTTTCAGCACTCGAAGAAATTAAATCTAAAAGTAATGCTGGATAAAAACCTAGAACTATTGTCATAACTAGCAATGGTGTTAAAATTAGATACTCTGTTTTATTTAGGTCAATTAATTTTTTAACTTGTTCGTTTTTAATTTCTCCAAAGACAACCCTCCTGTAAAGCCAGAGGCTATAGCATGCAGAAAGGATTACTCCTATTGCAGCAAAAAAAGCTATCCAATAATTAAATTTAAAAGCACCTATTAGAACCAAAATCTCACCAATAAAACCACTTGTTCCGGGCAAGCCAAGACTTCCCAAAGTAAATATCATAAACATTGTAGCATACTTTGGCATGGTGTTTACTACTCCACCATATTTAGAAATTTCTCTTGTATGCATTCGATCATATATCACACCCACACACAAAAATAATGCGGATGAAATTATTCCATGACTGATCATTTGAAAAATACTTCCTTCTATCCCTTGTTTATTAAATACGAATATACCAATTGTAACAAAACCCATGTGAGCAACTGACGAATACGCGATTAACTTTTTCATATCTTTTTGAACAAGTGCGACCAAAGAGGTGTAAATTATTGCAATAACACTTAGTACAAAAACAAAAGGTGCAAAATAAATAGATGCATCTGGAAATAAACCTAAAGAAAATCTTATAAATCCATACCCTGCCATTTTTAGTAAAATTGCTGCTAAGATAA
>MDTD01124277.1_pt1 | contig 14431 bp, 11 predicted proteins | sample 811221 | NCBI WGS metagenome assembly MDTD01 (sample SAMN05326646, study PRJNA326480) | marine metagenome | isolation source: seawater | place: Pacific Ocean: South West | collected 2011
AGCGGCGTTTCATCAATTCCAGAATCCGGTTGGAGCCAGATTGAATGGGTAAGTGGAGAAAAGGTACCAATTTATGGCTCTGATCCCCCATTCGTTCCAGCAGACCAGGGTCAACAGTGGTTGGCTCAATCGAAGAAATTCTGATCCTTTGTAGGTCTTTGAGCGAATCAAGAAAATCGATAATATCCACCAAGTTTCGTCCATGGATGTCGTAGGTACCCAGGTTGACACCTGTTAGAACGATCTCCTGAATACCCGAAGCTACTTGTTGCTCTGCTTCCGCACAGAGGTTGGCAAACTCACGGTGTCGTGACCGCCCACGGGCAAATGGAATGATGCAGAAGGAACACATGAAGTCGCATCCGTCCTGAATTTTCAGTTGGCCACGTGTCAGACCCTTTAGTCGCTCTTCTTTTGCTTCTTCGGCGAGAGTCAAAGGCAGTGAGAAAGGAAGACGTCGAATTTTGTTGTGAACAACCTTGGTAGACTCTTGTGATCCATCCAACTGAGGTAACCAGTTCGCTATTTGGTGTTTAGCTTCATTTCCAACCACCAAGGAAACACCTGGCAAAGCAGCCATTGCCTCTGGTTCCATTTGAGCCTGACAGCCTGTTACCACAATATGTGCTTGAGGCATGCGCCGATGGAGAGATCTGATCAATTGCCGGTTTTTCGAATCACTAGCTCCCGTGACAGTACAAGTATTGACAATGTAAAGATCTGCTTCAGCATTCTCAGGCACAATCTGGTAGCCCTGTTGGCTCAACTGATGGCTTAAGCTCTCACTTTCTGAATGATTGAGGCGGCAGCCCAAGGTATGCAGAGAAACTCTGGTTGTCACGAAGGAAGATTGCTAAGGTATTGAACAGTAATTGTTTGCAGACTTTTGGAATAAAAAAATAATGTTATCACAGGAAAGGCAAGTTGCGATGAAAAATTCACAGTCTTGGAAGTGTCTTTTATTCATACTTGGTTGTTTTCTAGGGTTTGCTTCCACAGCAGAGGCTGTTGGTGTGCGCCTACAATTCTTGATCCCTGTTGGGGGTTCCGCTGAAGTGAATGGTTTCAATGAAGAAGATCCGCAAACAAGTGGACTCGGACTATCTCTCCTGTTACCTGCGACAGAATCTCTGCGAGTCGTTGCGGGCTATAATTATTTTGCAGCTTCTATCGAAGAAACCCAGGACAACCAAACCTTGAACAGAAGAAATGATGGGACCTTCTATGCTCATATTCTGGAGGCTGGTTTGGAATATACAGGTACCCAACTGTTCACAGATTATGAGTTGCTGCTGGGTTTGACGGCTCGAATCCCAATGAGTACAGATGGTTCTGTCAAAACAACTGATACTGACAAAACTAATTCAACGGTGGATTCCACAAAGCTGAAGAGCACAGAAGCTGTTGGGGGTGGTGTGTTTATAAACATAGGGGTTAGTCGTAGGCAGTGGGATGTGGGGATTTATTATCAGGGGATAAGCTTGGAATATGAGATTGAGGTTCCTCAACTGAGTGGGGAGACAGAGAAGGCGAACGTGATGTTGACAGAGTACGGAATTAGTGTGGGGTATCGGTTTTGAATGGTGTTCTGTACAGTTCATTCATCTGGGGACAAAGTGGCTGCTCGTTGTTGATGCTCTACGCAGAATTCATAGAGAACTGAGATTAACCCTGTAAGATCAATTGGTTTGCTGAGAAAGTGCTGAACCCCTGCGTTGATCAGATCGATCAGATAGTGTGGCTCGTCATGGGCGGAGATCACAATGATCATCTGATGCCTATCCTTCCGCCTAATGGCTTTGACCATTTCCACTCCATTGACCTTTGGCATATTGATGTCTGTTATAATAATCTCGTACTTCCCTAACTCGAACAGTTCCAGTCCTTCCTCGCCATTTTGTGCCAAATCAATTTTCTCAAAAAAATTTTTCAGTAACTGCGCTGTTTCCTGTTGCAAAATCCGATCGTCTTCCACGTAGAGCAGGCTGACTCCCTTCGACACAGAGATCAGTTTCTCGATACTGTTCATCATTGAGATGCAACCTTTTTTGGGTAGTTGAGCAGAGATCCTGGCTGTTCCACTGGTAAATTAAGATTTGTTGTTGGAGTCTCAGCCATCATGTTTTGCTCAGCATTTGTAGGTAATGTCTCATTGAGTTCCACTCGAAAACACGCTCCACCATCTTTATTTATCACAGTCAACTTGCCACCAAGATGATCCTCAATGATCATCCGGCTCATGTACAACCCCAAACCGGTACCATTGAGTTTGTTTTTCGTTGAAAAATAAGGAAAGAAAATTTGATCAACCACTTCCTCAGGTACACCACCAGCGTTATCCTGCACTTCTAGTATTTGTTTGTTCTCTTGAGCGTAAGTGCGCAATACAAGCTTCTTTCCTTCTATTTCGCTTTCCACCAACGCTTCTTCAGCATTTTTCAGTAAGTTGATCAATGCTTGCTGGAACTCATTCGGAAACAATTCTAATTGGGGTAGTTCACTAAATTCCCTTACCAGTTCGATATCCTGAGTCTGTAGAGATAAGCCGATGATTTCCAAAGTACGTTGTACCAACTCGTTGAGTCGCACAAATGCACGTTGACGGTCTGGACGAAAGAAATCTCGGAAATCATTGATCGTTCGAGAAAGAAAAGAGGTAGTATCTTGAATTTTTTTTAACTTCTCAAGCGTCCCCTCAGTGGTGGCATTACCAAGCTGCTGTTCTAATTTGATGGAAGATGCGATCATGTTGATAGTAGCTAATGGTTGGCGCCACTGATGAGCAATCATTGCTAACATTTCGCCCATGGAAGCCATCTTGGTTGATTGGACGAGCTGTTGCTGCATCTGCTGTAATTCCTCATAAGCCTGCTGCAATTCAGCATGGCTTGTCTGCAAATCTGTTGCAGACTCTTGGATCAGCTGAATTTGCAATAAAAGCTGGTTTTGAAGATGTTGAAAAGCATTGACAAGCTGGTGGGACTCCCAAGTATTTGCTGGAATATCAGCTAATTCAAGATCTCGAAGTTGAGATTCGAACTGCTGCAGAGAGTCACTGTTCCTAAGAGAATCTGTTTTCAGTAATGCCAGGCGGGCAGTTAACTGCTGAATCGGAGCAGCAACACGACGAGCTACCACTACGGAGATAATCAGCCCAAAAAGTATTAAAAGTGCTTCAATAATCAGGAGTGATCGTTGATTTGCTGCAACAGCCTTGTCCAGTGGCTCCTGAGACAATCCAATATGCATGATTCCAACTAGTTCTCCCCAAAAAACTAACTGGCGGCGAGCTTCAAACACAACTTCTCCAGCTTTGCCACGTACTTCTTCGTCAATCAGTGCGTCGGTAAGAAGGACTTGTTCTCTAAGCTGGTAAGTTCCAGTCTGAAATTCTGTTTGATCTCTTTGCTCTTCACGATCTTCCAAAACAGTTATTTGCTCAGGATCCCACCTGATAATTTCAGGCTCATATTCCTCAATTAGATTATCGTCATAAGCAAAAAGAATTTCGTTCTTCATGCTGCGAACAAAGACATAAACTAATTCTGGCTGTGAATCGAGAAGAGTGAAGTTGATCTCCAGCTGAGCCAAATTTGAGGTGCCAACCCATTCGGTGGTCTTTGCTGCAAGAGATTCAGAGATCCAATAAATGCGTTCAAAGTATGCGTTGCGGAGACCCTCAACCTGACGTTTTTGACCAATGTACCAGGTTAGTGCATTCGAGAGGAGCAAGGCACTCCCTAATGAGATGAGGAGCACCGTGCGGAGTCGGAGTGGTTGAAAAAGCATGAAGTGAAAGGAGGTCAGCGTGTCTCAATTTTTTGCAAGAAAAATAAGAATTGGGGCAAACGGCCTGCCAAATTAGGATGTTCTGCCACTGGAAATACCACGCTGTAAGGTCCACCATAAGCTGAAATGATTTTTTGATTGTCGAAGGATCGAAGGACAACGATTGGCTTGCTCAAATCATCTTTCTTCAGAGTAACAGAATTGCCCACGTATGGAGTGAGTATGACTTCATTGAAATCGTCGGAAGTGAGAAAATCTCTCAGAAGTGCTCCCTCTGTTTGTGTATCTCGATCTGGGGAAGCCAGTGGCTTTCGGTATCCTCTGGGAATTGGTGGGACGTAATTTAAGAGTTCTCCGGGGAGAGCTGCAATCGCATTAGCATCCATAATTCTAAAGTTTTCACCTTCGACAATTGTCAACTCTGGGGTGAGTGAGGTTCCAAGAATTACAGTGTCGATGTACCAGTTGTATAAACCCTGATCACTGACCTGCTCGTGCATCACCATATAGGGTCCGCCTCGATTCTTTTTGATCCGTTTTCCGTCACTGGAGAAGGCGATAATCACATTGTCTTGACGGATCTGCTCAATTGGCTCGTAAGTGACATAGACGTTGTTGGCAATAAAAGTGACCCCGGCAATGTTTTTATCAGCCCCAGTCAGCTCTATGATTTTCTCAATCGAGATACCCTTGAACTCTTTCTGGCCGTCGTCTGGGAAGTTAGGATCCTGGGAAGTGTAGGTTATGGCGTTTGCTTCCATCATTTCCTGATCCAACACAAAAGATTGTCCTGAGTCAGTGCTAAGTTGTCCGATGATCTGAATTTGTGTTTGACGCGCCAAAAGGTTGCCGTTTATCAGAACGCACGTGAACGCGAGCAACCCCAAAATGAATCTTACTTGTTTCATATTGTCTCCAATCAAAGTTGCCAAAGCTAGAACCACTTCGGGCTTGCATGCGCTAATTGCTGCTTTGAATAAAATTTTAGTAACTTTTTTGATAGAAAAGAGCAAATTTGATGTTTAAATTTAAGCGGGGAGAGGGAAACGGCAGAAACTGTCTGAGGAGGAAAATGGAAGTGGTCGACTTGTTTGAGTGACCGCTTCAGTAGCGTCAACAATCACCAGACTGTAGTACCCAGTTTTGCGGGTGGCCACAAAGACTGTAGTCAGCTCTTGAGAACCAACCGAGGCAGCTCCAGGATAAAAATTGGGCAATGCGTGCGCTATCCCAAGCGCCCGGCAGCCCTGAAGGTTCCATGCGCAAGAATTCGAGACGCTGATTAATTGGCAAAGATGGCGAGAGCAACTTTTCCAAACGTTCCATTTCTATCTGTCCATCGCGAGACAATTGCATTTGGCTTCTCAGTGCTGATTCGAGTGCAGATTCTGAAACCCCATTGGCTGTAACGTATCTGTCAGCTTCAGTTGAGCCTGTTTTACTAAGATTCGGCAAAATTACTTGACCAAGGCACATCCAAACAACAAAAGCCATACTTGTCAGGAATAGGCCCCGGACTGTCTCAACACCAGCACCTGAGAAGAGACTAGCCGAGTAAAAGCCATATAAATTCCACAATATTGCCACCATAACACCTCGGTGTCTGCTGTGAGTTCGAAGTGCTCCGATCCTACGTAAGACTTGAGCCTTCAATTCGTCCTCAGACATTTCTAACCAGCGGGAAGGTATAATTGTTTTTTCCAGCCAGGGCAGTCCGGTAATGCCTCCAGCAAAGGTAGGATCTTCTTCTTTAACGACTTCCGTTTTTCGACTAAGCAACTCGCCTATCTTCCTTTGGAAGTTCTCTCGGTCTTCATTGTCAGTTTTATAACCAGCTACGATCCGGGCCAAGGGATTTTGTAACAGTAGCATTAAAGTGGACGTGCTCATTAGAAGCGCCATCACCCCTAAAATTCCGTATTGCTTCCCAATTTCCATTACCAGCGGACCTGATACCCACAAAATAGTAGCGTGCAATATGATACCGCGACTCAATCTCTTCCAAAATTCAGGAAAACTTTCTTTTCTACAGTTTGATAATTTTGGAATTATGAATCCACCCACTATATCTAGTGGGAGCATAATGCAAACGTAAGCCAGTACAATCAATGTCCACCACTGGATTTCCACGAGCAGGGATGATGCTTCTGCTGGAAAAAGTTTTGATGGCCATTCATTGAACAGTCCCAAACATGCTATCAAAGTCCACAGAACTAAATTAAACAGTCCTAGCCAGGCTTTTAAAATCGTATGTTGCATTCAAAAATCTATTGTTGGAAATCGTAGGATTTTTAGTCCTACGATTTAACTTGCGAACAAAGATTGAGATTAATTCGATAGACTAATCTTAATCTTTAAGTATTCGATTATGCTTTTGCAGCAGCAGCTTTTGCAGAAACTGGTGCGCTATCAAGCATAGTTTTCTCACGTGCAATGAAATAAACCATTACTCCATAAACACATTTGCTGACGATATCAGCAATTGTATATCCTACCTGTACACCTATTTCAGCTTCCGCAGTTCCACCTGCGAGGTTAAAAATGTAAGCAACAGGGTAGAAAAGCCATGAAATCATCAAGAGCATTCGAGTCTGCTCAATGAGTTCTTTCACCTTACCATCTTCTTCTGCAATCTCAGTAGCCAATTCTTTCCAGAGTACTCGAAGAATATAAACAAATGGTATGATTGCAAGCACGAAGAAAAGTGCCTGAGTTCCAGTGTCGTCTGATACTTCCCCTGGGTAGCCCAAAGCGATCATGAGTACAGAGGCGATAACCAGCCTGGTCAAAACATCTTGCATTCTTTCGCGGGTCAATGACAGAAGAACGATCAGTTCCACTAATAATAATGGCACTGTTAGTAACCAATCTACGTAGCGGTAGGCGTCGTTGAATGGTACGCCTGTTGCCACATACATTCCGCTTTCACTTATCGCATATGCGTCATCCCAACTTTGGAAAATTCGGAAATAGTGGTAGCCCGCTATAAGTACTACCAAACTCGAGCAGACGATAGCCGGTTTGTATTTGACGGCGATGTTCTCTTTCGCAAGAACGAAAAATGCGAAAGTTCCAAACATTGCCGCGATCGTCAGAGACAACATATTGTAGATCAGTGAAAACTGATCTGCACTCAACTCTGGCATATATTCTCCTTTAGTAGGAATTAGATTGTGTGAGAAAGCTGCAAGCCTTCTCGCTTCGTGAAACGGCCGACGCAACCAATGGGTTTTTTTGGTTGATCAACTTGTTCTCGCCTTCTGACAAGAACAAAAGTTCGAACGACAAAAAGCAGACCAATTATGGAAAATTTATTTGAAAAAATACGCTAAATAACAAATTTTAATTCTTATGATAAAAATAATAATTTTTAATTTTTTAGTGATAAATTCAGATCGAAATAAATTATTATTCTAAATTTATCATTTTTATATCTCGATAAAAATCAAAAATATATTTGACTAGTCAAATAATCAAAATTATTTCAGGTGATGTAAAAATTAATTTATCATTTAATAATAAATCTTTCATCGAACTTTTCTTTTTTTCTCATGCAATTTATAATTTTTTTTTTAAGTCATATTATCAATACTTTAATAAGTAATTTGCCTAAGCACGCTCATTGCAGAGTGTCAGACCTTCATTCAAACCGCATATGGAGGTTCCATGGAAATGATTTCAAATGCCATTTATGATAATCCCTTCAGAGTACTGGGAGAACGATACTTTTCTTTGCATGTGAACCATACCAAACAAGTAGAAAAAGAATTCATTTCAGAAAGTAAGTGTTTGAATTCTTTAGGCTGGGCAGCGCAAAAAATTAAAATTGTGCCAGCAGAAATGAAATCTTTTCTGCGGCAAAATGGAGTACTGAAAGATAGTGCTGACTATCATTTAATGACGAAAGGAAAACTTTTTAGAGCACAGTTGGCCTTGGCTGCAGCACACCTTCATCGCTTAGATGAAAGAACCGCGTTACAGTTAGCCTGTGTAACGGAATTCATTCACAACGCATCGCTTGTCCATGACGATATTCAGGATCAGGACGAAACGCGGAGAAACCGTGCAACGGTTTGGAAACAATATGGATCAAACAATGCGCTTCTTTTAGGGGATTTACTGTTAAGCAAAGCTTATGAAATGCTAGGCATCCTGGGTATGCAGCACTACCGTGGTCCAAGATTGATCGGTCTACTCGGTGAGAAGATCGCACTGCTGATTCAGGGACAGTCAGATGAGTTGGAGCACCAAAGTGATTTGGCCCTACCACTACGAACTTATGAACACATTGCACTCTGCAAAACAGGAGCTCTGCTTTCATTTCCGGTGGAGGCTGCCCTAATCCTCTCAGGTATCCAAGAGAGTGAGTGTGGTCGTGTGAGTCAAATTTTTGGCCGATTTGGAGTCGCCTACCAGATTCATGATGACATCATTGATTTGTGTGCATCAAACAAAGGTCGTGATTCCCCAGGTTCAGATCTGCGGGAAGGTCGAGTCAGCGCAGTAATTCTACAATTTTGGCAGCAATCCTCACCGAAAGTGAGGGAGCAATTCGAAATTTTCTTTAAGGATGAAAAACGTCGTCGTGATCCTGGGCAATTAGCCCACTGGGTCAATGCATTAGTCAACACACAGGTGCTGGAAGCGAGCTTTCAATACCTTACGGAGACGCTTGCAAACTGCCGCCAAGAAGCTACCGAGCTACCAGATCCTCTGAGTTCATTCATGTTGTTAGTCATCTCTCAGTTGGAAAAGCGCTTTCAGCCAGAACTGGAGCTGTTGGCATGATAGCATCACCCACAGCCCTGATAATCGGCTCGGGTTTTGGAGGTCTGGCTGCTGCAATTCGTCTGAAAGCCAAGGGGTATGAGGTCACAATTGTTGAGCGTCAGCCCGATCTTGGTGGAAGAGCACGGGTCTTCCATAGGAATGGTTTTGTCTATGATGCAGGACCAACAGTAATAACAGCACCGTTTCTACTTGATGAGCTCTTTGAACTCTTCAACCGGAACTCAGAAGATTACCTAAAGATCATTCCAGTCGAACCCTGGTACCGCTTTCGGTTCAATGATGGTGAGACTTTCGATTATGGCGGCACCATTGAAGGCACTCTGAATGAAATCGAAAGACTCTCTCCAAATGATCGTGATGGATATTTGAATCTTGTTCAGGAGTCACGGCAAATCTTTGAAAAGGGTTTTAGCGAACTAGCTCATATTCCGTTTCATCGATGGAGCACAATGCTCCGTCAGATTCCTGCGCTACTAAAACTTCGCAGTTATCGTTCGGTCTATCAAATGGTTTCAGCCCACCTAAAAGACGAACGACTGCGTCAGGCTTTCAGTATTCAGCCCCTCCTCGTGGGTGGAAATCCCTTCACTACAACCTCAATTTACTCGCTGATCCACTACCTTGAACGTAAATGGGGTGTTCACTTTGCCATGGGTGGTACAGGCGCTATTGTGGCCGGACTTGAGAAATTGCTTCGAGAAGAAGGCGTTCAAATAAAAACAAATGCCACTGTCACCAAGATCATCACCCAACAGCGACGCATAGCCGGGGTAAAACTTGAAAACAGTGGGGAAGTATTATCAGCAGATTTAGTGGTTTGCAATGCAGACCCTCCGTTTGTCTATCAACACCTGCTCGATTTTCCCCAGCGCAAACGTTGGTCAAATTGGCGTCTTCGTCAATTGCACTATTCGATGGGGCTGTTCGTTCTCTATTTTGGAACAACTCGTCAGTACCCAGAAGTTGCTCATCACACTATAACGATGGGACCTCGCTACAGGGAATTGTTGAGCGATATCTTTCATAAAAAGCATCTTGCAGAAGACATGAGTTTGTACCTGCATCGTCCGACAGCAACAGATCCAACAATGGCTCCTGCTGGATGCGATACTTTTTATGTGCTCTCTCCCGTCCCAAATAACCTGAGTGGAATAAATTGGGAGGAAGTAGGACCACGCTATCGCGATGAGGTCGTCAAGGAGTTAGAGCGTACTCTTCTACCTGGTCTGAGCAAATGCATTACAGAAGACTTTTTTGTGACTCCCGATTACTTTGAGCAGGAACTTCTGACCCGTCATGGTACTGGATTTTCTATTCAACCGCTATTTACCCAATCAGCAAATTTCCGTTTTCACAACAAGTCAGAAGAAGTAGATGGCCTCTACTTTGTGGGTGCTGGTACTCACCCTGGGGCAGGAATGCCAGGAGTTTTGAGTTCTGCAAAAGTTTTGGATCAATTGATTCCCTCAGCATCCAATCACACGGCTCCACACAGGACTGTGAAAAAGATATCTTTATCTCGCACAAAGTCTGAAACACAAACTCATGTGGCGGTGCTAGCTTACAACGGGAAAAGCTTTCATTGGGCTGGTCGGTTGTTACCCCAATCACAATTTAACGACGCCTCCTTACTATATGCTTTTTGTAGGCATGTAGACGATTTGGCAGATGAAGCAAGTGACTCCAGAGAAGCTAAAGCTCAACTAGGCGAATTGCGGCAGGACCTCTGGAGTGTCAAGCCCAAACAGCTTTTGAATCAAGCGTTTTGTGAACTGATTAAAGACCAACAGTTAGAGCTGTGCTGGGTAGAAGACTTGATTGAAGGTGTACTCTCTGACTTGGGGGAAGTCTGTCTGCAAACTGAGGAAGAACTCCTATGCTACGCCTATCGAGTTGCTGGAACGGTTGGTTTGATGATGGCTCAGGTTTTGGGCTGCCGTGACCCCCATGCGTTAGCATTTGCTACTGACCTGGGAATTGCCATGCAACTGACCAATATTGCACGTGATGTCCATGAAGATGCTCAACGTGGTCGCCTCTACTTGCCCCAGGAATGGCTTGGAGGGAAGTCAGTAACTGCTGCACAGTTGGTTCAGGCGGATCAAGAAGCCCGTAAAGCAGCTGAGACAGCTGTGGAACGCTTGCTTAATCTCGCAGAATTGTACTATCACAGTGGGTACCAAGGTATGCGCTACCTACCCATGCGGGTACGCTTAGGTATCCTCACAGCACGGGCGCTTTATCGCGCAATTGGAGATGAAATTTACCCTGAGCCTAGCATAATTTGGGAGAGGCGAGCCCGTGTTTCTATGTCACGTAAGTGTAGGTTGACCATCACAAGCTTGTTTGAATTTCTCTTCGATACCCGAACTTGGCCGGTGGGGAAACCTCAGAAACATGAGCCACAACTACACCAGCACCTGAATTGCGTACGGGTTGGATAAAATGCAGGTTTGGGACGTAATCGTACTTGGAGCTGGTTGTGCCGGACTGACTCTCGTCAATGAGATTATTGCTCGCGGTGAGGTCCAACTCAAGATTTTGTTGTTGGAAGAAAGAAGCGAGTATACAAATGACCGCACTTGGTGTTTTTGGAATACGTTCAATCATCGTTTCGAGAATGCTGTTTCTTACCGATGGTCCCGCTGGAGCGTTCATTATGCAGGAGAAGTGGCCCACTGCCGAGGTACTTACCAGTATCAGTATTTGCGAGCAGAACACTTTTACAGGCTGGCTTTAGCTCCCATCTACTGTTCTTCAAAAATGATCCTGAGACTGGGAGAGCAAGTTCAGACTGTTCAGGAAGGGGAAGACCATGTTCGCATTCACACCCATCAAGGTACTTACACAAGTCGGTATGTAATCGACACACGACCCACAGATCATCAACGTAGAAAAGTTGTGCCACCAAATGTCCATTGGCTTCAGCATTTTATGGGCTGGAAAGTAAAAACAAAGCAAGCTTGCTTTCAAAGTAATGAAGTCACTCTAATGGACTTTGATGGTGGGAGAGAAGCTGCTGAAATCCACAGAGCTAGTAGCAAATACATAGATGCCCCCCTGCCAGGTATTCCGTTCATCTATGTCCTGCCTTTCTCATCAACTGAAGCGTTGGTCGAGAGTACTTGGTTTGGGCCAAAAACACTGGAAAAGAGTATTTATCAAGAACATTTGCAGAAGTACCTGCAAAAGATAGAAACAGGGACCTACGATATCACGGAACAGGAATACGGTGTATTGCCAATGTCCACATTATCAACGAACATGCAGCCAACAAGAAGAATTAGGCATCTTGGTCTGGCAGGCGGTGCAGCTCGCCCCAGTACAGGCTATGCGTTCTTGGCAATTCAGCGTCAGGCACAAAAGCTTGCGGATCAATTATTAAGGGGAGAGTGGGATCGCTTCCCAAATTATTACAGTGCCCGATCACAATTATTGGATGCAACTTTTCTGAGAGTTCTTCAAGAAAATCCACGAAGAGGCCCTGAATTGTTTTTGAGGTTGTTTCGATGTACGAAGCCCGATGCACTTGTGCGATTTCTTGCTGATACTGCATCACTGAAAGATCTATGGGAGGTGACCACTTGCTTGCCCCCTGGACTTTTTCTCAAGCAAAGCCTTTTCCCAAACTTTTCACAGAAAAAAGAAATAGAAACCATCCAAATTTAGGAAATTTAATCAGTGCTGAGCATTCAATTAAGTGAGGGACAACAAAGACTTTTCTTACTACTTAGCGGCCTGTTTCTGCTGGCAGGTATGAAAGAATATTTTGCTTGGCAAGAATGGCACTGGGGCTTTCTGTTTCTATTGATTGCCCTGCTGGGCTTGCCGCATGGTGCTTTGGATCATCATGTTGGCCGTTTCTGGCTTGAACCAATACAGGGACGAATCTGGCCACTCAGTTTTAGTTTTTTTTACTTGGGATTACTCGGTCTGGTCCTAGCCTGCTGGATTCAGTGGCCAGAATTACTACTCTCTTTGTTCCTGTTATTGTCAGTACTCCACTTTGGTCAAGAAGACACTGCCGCACTAAGTCTGGGAGAAAGACTTTACTGGACACATGTTGTGTTTCGGGGCTTATTACCACTCTGCGCTCCAGCTTTTTTCGCAACCGAAACAACAGGACAACTTCTTGCCCCCCTCCTTCTTCAACGAGAACTAGCTGAGCATGCTCACGATATGTCAGTTTTTGGAGCCACACTCTTTTTGCCTCTGTGTCTCCTTGGATTCCTGATTTATGCTTGCTGGTGGAAGATCGGTGGGCCATTAGGTAAAATCATTGAACAAATCGCTGAATCTATCCTAATCGTACTTTGCTTCGTTTTACTGTCTCCCTTGGAGGGCTTTGTTCTTTACTTTTGTCTGCATCATTCCTTACGGCATAGCCAAGAGATGGCACATTGGCTTTTCCCAACTGAATCCAAGCCACTACGCCGATTTTGGAAGCAGGCTCGGCCTTTAAGTTTAGCTGCGATCGTGATGGCTCTCTTTACCTGGTTTTGGCTCCCCAACCGTGCTTTGGAGTGGGGTGGCCTACAAGTAATATTCATTGGCCTTGCGGCTCTGACACTTCCACATGTGGTTTTGCACTGGTTAGTCTTCGACCTCCGGCGACCACTGCCAGTCTTTTCGACTCCTGAGCGAGAACTCTGATGAAATCACGTCTCCCACTGAAAGTTTTGCTGGCTGCGCCCCGCAGTTTCTGTGCTGGAGTGACCCGAGCAATCCAGATCGTTGAAGCTTGCCTAGAACACTATGGGGCTCCTGTCTATGTTCGGCACGCGATTGTTCACAATGAGCACGTTCTGAGAGAAATGGAAGCCAAAGGCGTGATCTTTGTCGAGGAATTATCAGAGGTTCCAGATGGTGTCCCAGTTGTGTTTTCTGCTCACGGAGTTCCTCCATCTGTTGTCAGGTCAGCTGAAGAACGTGGACTACCTACGATTGATGCCACTTGCCCCTTAGTTGCTAGAGTCCATCAGGAGGCGATGCGCCATCACAGATCTGGTTGTCAAGTTTTGGTGATTGGTAAGAAAAATCACCCTGAAATACTTGGTCTTTTGGGATATCTACCTGCTAAAGAATGTCAGGTGATTGGTGATATCGAAGCTGCCAAAAATGTTCAGATTTCCATGAATCAACCAGTTGCATATGTCACGCAAACTACGCTCTCTGTGGAGGACACTGGGCAAATTGTTAAGGTATTGCGCAAGCGCTTCCCCAAGCTGATTGAGCCACGCACGGAGACGATTTGCTATGCTACAGCAAATCGGCAGAAGGCAACCCGAGCTATTGCAGCAAAAACGGAGGCTTTCCTTGTTCTAGGCAGTCCTACTTCCTCAAATTCTTCACGATTGACCGAGGTTGCAAGACAGGTTGGCTGCGAGAAAGTCCGATTAGTTCCGGAACCCGATGAATTGAATCTAAGGTGGTTGGATGATGTAAGTGTTCTGGGTCTAACTGCAGGTGCTTCAGCTCCTGAATATCTTGTGCAGCAACTCATCGATCGACTGGCACAGAGTAGATCTCTTGTAATTGAAGAAGTTTCTGTGACCGAAGAAAAGATTCATTTTCGCCTTCCAATCAAACGTTTTCCCAAAACTTCCCAAATTTCTATTTCGAGATCTCCAACTAAATCACAACATCGTCAAGAAGGTCTTTACCGAAATAAGCACATTGCTTTGAGCCAAGAGTTGCATTTGGCCTAAGATGATGATTTTTTTCATTTTCTGAACTTCTTTGGTTTGTTTGGTCGTAAACTCAATTCCAATCCTGAAAGCTGGCGAATCAAGCCCATCATGACCCCTCTTTGAAGCAGAGAACATTTGAATTTGAGAACTCTCAGATGCTG
>MDTD01055253.1_pt1 | contig 14430 bp, 13 predicted proteins | sample 811221 | NCBI WGS metagenome assembly MDTD01 (sample SAMN05326646, study PRJNA326480) | marine metagenome | isolation source: seawater | place: Pacific Ocean: South West | collected 2011
AGGTAAAGAGTATCCTATAATTGTTCAACAATATTTATCTGATAGAAGAAACAAAGAAGGTGTTTCAAAAATATTTGTTCGGTCAGAGACAACAGGAAAACTAATTTCTTTAGCAAATCTAGTTAGTTTTCAAGAAGAAGGTTCAGCAAAAGAACTTGCAAGATATAATCGACAAAGAGCAGTAACAATATCTGCTAACATTAATGAAGGTTATACTCTAACTGAAGCAATAAAATTCTTTGAGGAAATAATGGCAGATTTAGCTCCAGAAAACCAAATTACTTGGAAAGGAAAGTCAGAAGAAATCAAAGAAACAAGTAGTGAATTATTTATTATTTTTACTTTGGCTTTATTGACTGCTTACTTGGTGATGGCTGCAACATTCAACTCTTTCATACATCCATTCATTATTATTTTAACAGTGCCTTTAGCAATTTTTGGTGGATTGGTATTTATTCTTTTTCTCAATAGTTCAGTAAATATTTTTTCTCAAATTGCACTAATTATCCTTATAGGTATTTCAACAAAGAATAGTATTCTAATTGTTGATTATGCTAATCAAATTAGAACTACGGGGAAAAATATTGAAAACGCTGTAAAGGAAGCTTGCGCAGTAAGATTTAGACCTATTATTATGACCTCTCTCAGCACAATGATTGCAATGATGCCTTTAGTAATAGGTAATATAGGCCCTGGTGCTGGTGAAGGATCAAGGTTGGCGGTGGGATCAACTATATTAGGAGGTATGATTATTTCAACATTTTTTACATTGTATGTTACACCGTCAATGTATTTAGCGTTAGCAAAAAATACAAAACGAATTGATGTAGTTGATTTAGAACTTAAAAAAGAATTATCTAAAAAATAATATATTTTTTTCTATTAAGGGAGTTTTTACATTTTGATAATTGTTTTTTGTAAATATTAGATTGTTTTTTTACTTTTTTTGCTAATCCAATTACTTTTTTATTTTTTTTATAATATTTATAGTTTCCCCAACCTTCGTGATAAGCTAAATATTGTCTAAATGCATCTTTCTTTGAAATTTTAAGAATTGTCTCGGTCTTGTTAGTATACCATCCAATAAAATCGACACTATCCTTAAATCTTGCTCTTGTTGCTAATTTATTTCCTGTTTCCTTTTTGTATTGTTCCCAGGTTCCTTTCACTGCTTGTGAATAGCCGAATGAACTTGAGGGTCTTTTAAAAGGTATTACTTTAAAAATTTTTTGTCTAGCTGGCTTAGCTAGCCAGTCAAAGTCAGACTCAGCTTTTATTATTGCTAATTGGATATATATAGGCGTGCCCCATTTTTTTTCAACTTTTTTGGTATGTTTATACCAGAGATATTTTTCATTAAAAATTAAACAACTATTATAAGTGTTGGACGGAATTGATGAGCAACTAGTTAATAATAAAATTAAAATTACAAAACTATTTTTTTTTAAGTACATATTTATTTATAAGATTGTTGATTAAAATTACAACAACCACACCAAGCAAATTGCCAAATAAATCGATCCATTGAAAACTTCTGTTTGGTATTTTCAAGTGGAATAACTCTAAAATTACAGATAAAAAAATAAGGTAATATACTAAATATTTCAATTTTTTTGATTTTCTGAAAGTCATAAAACCGATAATTGAGATAAAAAAAAAAACGTAAAAATGATTCGAGGATACAATAAAATCAGATGTAATTTGAGGTTGTAAATTTTTATCATCAAAAATTAACCACCCAAGTAAACTACCTGGAAAAAGATATAAATAAATAAGGAAAAAATTTATAAAGTAAAAAATTAATTTAAAAATAGAAAAAAATTTTTTCATTAAATTATATAGTTTTATTTATAAATATATTTTAAAAATAATAACATGAGTTTTTTAATATTAGTACGACATGGACAAAGTGTTTGGAACCTTGAAAATAAGTTTACCGGTTGGGTAAATGTGGATTTGACAGAAAAAGGTAAATTGGAAGCAGAAAAAGCAGGTCTATTGATAAGAAATAAAAATTTAAAAATAGATCATTTTTACTCATCAATACAATTAAGAGCAAAAAATACTCTAAAAATTATACTTAATGTTCTTGATGAAAAGAAGAAATTTGTAAGCGCATGGCAGCTTAATGAGAGGCATTATGGTGCTATGACAGGTTTGAACAAAATTGAAATTGGAAAACAAATTGGAAATGACAAGGTAAAAAAATTAAGAAGAGCTTGGAATGTTAGACCTGATCCATTAAATCGAAAAAGTCAATATCATCCAGTTAACATTGATATCTATAAGGAGATACCTCAAGAGAATATTCCTGATACCGAGTCTCTTGAAGATACATATATAAGAGTATTAAAGTATTTCACAGAAGAGATAAAACACAAACTAGAAAATCAAAACGTTTTAATTTCTGCACACGGAAATTCAATTCGTGCGTTATGTAAAAATTTGTTTAAATTAGACAATAACAAAATTTCTGAGCTAGAAATACCAACAGGCAATCCTTTAGTAATTAAATTTAATAATGAAGCTACAATTGAAAATTGTGAATACTTAGATAAAGATAGAGCTAAAGATCTTTTAGTTTTTTAAAGATTTCTAAATTAGTTAAATGATGAAATTTGTTAAAGCTTTCATAGCCATTTAGTTTTTCTTTTTTCAATAGCATGTTCCAGATATAAGAAATAGGAAAATTTTCTATTCTATAATTAGTAAACAAATCTTTATTTAAGATTTGACAACCAATATAGATAAAATCACCATTATTTTTCTTTTCAAGAAGATTATCTTTTAAATTGAAATCTCCGTTAAGTGTTTTATCAAAGCTTAAATTTTTTTTTACAGTCAAAAGAATATTGTTCAACTTTTTTGAAAAAAAAAGATTTTGCATTTCCTCTATTTCACTTATGTAATTTTCTTTCCAAATTGTATCAGGATTGAAAATTAAAAAATTTTTATCCATAGAATTACTAATCATATTTAAAATCCCCCCACCTGTGTTCAGTATTCTTTTTCCATCATTTACTATCTTAATATCAATCGGAAATTTTTTTGTGGTTATAAAATTTTCTATCTGACTATTTAAATGAAACGTATTGATAATTACCTTTTTTATTTTAAGCTTTATAATTAAGTCAATACAGCATTCTAATATTGTAGAATTATTTATCTTCAACAATGGCTTTGGCGTTTCCAAGGTTAATGGTTTTAGTCTTTCACCTAGTCCGGCACATAAAATTAATGCTGTATTAATTTTCATAAGATTTTTTATTAAAATTAGATCTTAAAAGAGACTTTAAATTTTCGAAAACTTTACTTTTATTTATTCTAATACTAATTAATTCCCAAGCATATGGAATTAACCTAAGATATTTTTTTTTACCATCTCTAATTGCAAGACGGTTAAATATCCCTATTATTTTTAAATTTCTTAAAATTGAGAGTATTTCAAAATCATTTTTAAATTTTTTTTTATCTAATTTTTTTTGCTTGTTAATGTAAAAATTGTAAACCCTATTTTTGAATGATAAAGTGCTCTTAAATCTTACATCATCAATTAAAGATGCCAAATCATAAGCTTTATTTCCAATAAGTGCATCTTGGCTATCAATGATACCTATTTTTTCTTTGACTTTCATCAAATTAGAAACATGAAAATCTCTGTGAACAAAAACATTATTTTTTAATTTTAGTTCTAATAAAAGATTTTTTATAATTCTCTTAAATTCATAAAAAAATTTTTTTCTTTTTGTTTTCGAAAGATTTTTTTTTGCATACCAATCGTAAAATAGAAGTGCCTCTTTTAATAAAATATCTTTTTTATATTTTGGTATAATATATTTTTTTTTTCTAAAGTTAGAAATTTTTCTTTGTTTTATTAATTGAACTTTATTTAACAATTTAATTATTTCTTTAAAAATGAAAAATTTATTTTTATTATTTTTCAAAATTTTATATATAGTTTCGTTTCCAAAATCTTCAATTTCAATAAAATTTTTAACGAAATTCTCATTATATAATTTAGGAGCTAAAATTTTATTTTTATTCAAAATTTTATTAATTGAGTCATATATGAGAAGATTTTTTTCTTTTTCTTTTTTTGCGAAAATAATTATAGAAGTAAAATTACCGTTTTTTTTTCTAAAAAATTTTCTAAAAGATGCATCGCCTTTTATTCTTCTTATATTTTTTGAGTTTTTCATTAAAAAATTAAGCCACTGATTTCAACAGATCTATTTCTGTGATTTTCCTCATATCTAAATTTTAATTCTATCAAACTTTTTGGCCTTTTTTTGATTATTTGTGGCCATTCGATTAGAGTAATTGAATTAAAATCATCTTTAAAAAGTCCTAAATTTTCAATCTCTTCGTTAGACTTCAGTCTAAATAAATCATAATGATTTATCTTCATATTATTTATCTCGTACTCATTTAATAAGTTAAATGTTGGGCTTGTTACCTCAGTTAATCTAAGATTATTTTTTTTTTGAAAAGAATTTATCAAAAATCTTACAAAAGTAGTTTTGCCTACTCCAATTTCACCATGTAAAAAAACTATATCCCCAACTTTTAATTTAGATGAAATTTTATGTGCTAATTCTTCGGTTTTTTTTTCTGAAGATATATCTATTTTATCATTGTTAGTAGCGATAAGCATTTGGTTTATATGGACCCTCTACTCCAACACTTATATAATCAGCTTGTTCTTTAGATAATTTTGTTAGTTTGGCTCCAACTTTTTTAAGATGAAGAGTAGCTACTTTTTCATCAAGGTGTTTTGGCAAAACATAAACTTTATTTTGATAATTTTTATGATTATGCCAAAGTTCTATTTGGGCAATAACTTGGTTAGTAAATGAAGCGCTCATTACAAAACTTGGGTGTCCTGTGGCACAGCCTAAATTAACCAATCTTCCCTCCGCTAATAATATAATTCTTTTTTTACTTGGAAGTTCAATCTCATGAACTTGGGGTTTTATCTCTGTCCATTTATAATTTTTTAATGCATCAACTTGTATCTCATTATCAAAATGACCAATATTACACAGAATAGCTCTGTCTTTCATTTCTCTCATATGATCAGCTGTTACAATATCTTTATTTCCAGTAGCCGTAACCACAATATCAGCTTTACTGATTGCTTCATCCATTAAGACCACCTCATAACCCTCCATGGCAGCTTGCAATGCACAAATTGGATCTGCTTCTGTAACTAAAACTCTTGCTCCACTTTGTCTTAAAGAAGCAGCACTTCCTTTTCCTACATCACCAAAACCAGCTACGATTGCAATTTTTCCTGACATCATAACGTCTGTAGCTCTTCGTATTCCATCAACTAGACTTTCTCTACATCCATAAAGATTATCAAATTTTGATTTTGTAACAGAGTCATTTACATTAATTGCCGGCACTAAAAGTGAATTATCTTTTTCCATTTTATTCAAGGCTTTAATTCCTGTAGTAGTTTCCTCAGATACGCCTTTAACATCTTTCAATAAATTCTTATATTCATTATGCATTATCGCTGTAAGATCTCCTCCATCGTCTAATAGCATATTTGGTTTCCAGTTTTTATTTCCATCAATGGTTTGTTTAATACACCACAAGTATTCTTCCTCTGTCTCACCCTTCCAAGCATAAACAGGAATTCCTGCTTTTGCTATTGCAGCTGCAGCATGATCTTGAGTAGAGAAAATATTACATGATGACCATCTGACTTCAGCTCCAAGTGCTATTAATGTTTCTATTAATACCGCAGTTTGGATTGTCATATGTAAACATCCAATAATTTTTGCACCTTTTAAAGGTGTCTTTTTTTTATACTCTTCTCTTAATGCTATTAATCCTGGCATTTCGCTCTCAGCAATTGAAATTTCTTTTCTACCAAATTCAGCTAGAGATATATCTTTTACTTTGAAATCTTTCATGGAGGGTCTTCTAACAATAAAGGATTAATTAATCAATAGCACTCTTTATATTTTAGGAAATGTAATTTTCATACTCGCGCCTTTTTTATCAATACGGTTTGAGGCTTTTATTGATGCATTATGTAAATCAACTAAGTTTTTGACAATATTTAAACCTAGTCCTGAGTGCTGACCAAATTTGTCAGGTCTATTACTATAAAATCTCCTAAATATTTTTTCGGTATCTTTTTCCTTAAAGCCCTGTCCTTCATCCAATATTGTTATGATAACCTCATTTTTATCAGATTTAGATACTTGAATTAAAATGTTTTTTCCATCTCCACTGAAAGAAATTGCATTGTCTAAGAGATTAGCAATTATTTGTTCTATCCTATTTTCTATACCATTAACTAAATATTTCCCTTTTTTATCATCTATATAAGTGATTTGAATTCCTCTTTTTAATTTATAAATATTATTGAAGTCGTCTACAACTGATTTGATAATAGGTTCGATATCTAATTTTTTTATTTTTTCCTTACTCAAAGCAACTTCATCTTTCAACATTTGAGAGTAGTCTGTTATTAATCTCTCAATTCTTTGAACATCATGACTTAAAATATTTATAAGTTTGATTCTTTGATTTATGTCATTGCTATCTTGAAGGATCTCTGAAGCACTTTTTAAAGATGCAAGTGGGTTCCTGATTTCATGTACAAGATCTGTTGAAAAATTTTCTGCATGAGAAATTCTTTTTTGTAACTCCAAGGTCATATCATCTAAAGAATTAGATAATAATCCTAATTCATCATTTCTTAATTTTAGTCTCTCAATATTTGTTGTTTTGGGTCTTTGTTCTTTGATTGTTTTTGTATAACTTACTAAATTTTTTATCGGTTTTAGAAAATATCTGTTTAGAACAAATGAAAAAATTATAATGACTAACCCTACGGCAAATGCAGTTCTAATTATAAAAGATTTTCTCTCATCTATAGCTGATTTGATATCATTAGCATTTTCTGTTATTGCTAAATATCCGATATTCTCACCATCATGCATCACATTTTTAATTGTTGTTAATTTGAATTTATTGAATTCATCTTGAGTAAAAGTAAAAGGGATACCATAATTTTTTGATCCAGCATAATTGAATAATATATCTTTTAATGAAACAGCATTTTTATTTCCAATATTTATATTTTTTTTTTCAGTTATTTCCTTTGTTTTTTTTTCATTCAAAATTTCTAATTCTATCGTATCTAATCTTGTTGAAAAAGATCTTGGATCGAGATCTAAGGTATCAGTATCTCCCACTAAATTTAATTTATTATCAAAAAAAATTACTCTATCTAAGTTTTGAAAGAGAAATCTTGTTGAGAACAAAAATCTTCTTATATCTTCCTCAACAAACTTTACTTCAAGTCTAACTAAGTTATCTATTGTATTGTTTATAACTTCAATATGATTTGCAGATTTCTTTTTTATTAAATTAGGCTGAACATTCTTTAAATACAAAAATGTAAAAAGACCAATTATCGTAAAAAAGATGAAATTAATAAAAAGAAACTTTTTTAAAATTGATAAATTTTTAAATATATTATCAAGCATTAACTAACATTCCACCTATATCCACTTCCATACCTAGTTTCTATAGCTGAAAATTCAGGGTCAACTTTTTTAAACTTTTTCCTAATTCTTTTTACATGGCTATCAATGGTTCTATCCTCAATATCAGTATCTTCTCTATAGGCTATATCCATCAGTTGAGCCCTCTCTTTTATAATTCCTGGTCTTTTAGCAAGCTCTTTAACTAACAAAAATTCAGTTGTTGTCAATTTGTCAGGTAATTGTTTGCCATCCCACTCGCACTCTAATTGTGATGGGTCTAATTTTAATTTTCCATGAGATATTATGCTTTTACTTTCTTCAATAGTTTCTTTAGTGTCTTTTTTTCTTAATTGAACTCTAATTCTTTCAACTAATACTTTTATCGAAAAACCTCCAGATTTTTTAACAAAGTCATCAGCTCCTAATTTTAAACCAAGTAATTCATCAATTTCATCGTCTTTGGATGTTAAAAATATAACAGGCAAAGAAGTTTTTTTTCTCAACTTTTTAAGTAATTCTTCTCCATCCATTTTGGGCATCTTAATATCTACTATAGCTAAATCTGGAGGAGTTCTAGTTAGTCCAATTAAAGCACTTTCTCCATCAATATAAGTTTGAACTTTAAATCCTTCTTTTTCCAAAGCAATGCTAAGGCTTGTAAGAATATTTCTATCATCGTCTACAAGTGCAATAGTTTGTTTATTCATACTTCATATAAAAATACTAAATTGTTCTAATTTGGGCAATTAAATTAAAATTAATGAAGTTCACCCCAGTTATCTCCAATATTCAAATCTACAGTGAGAGGTATTGAGAAAGAATGTAGGTCGCTTTGACTTACACCTGACATTTCATCAACTATAATTTTACTGATTCTTTTTGTCTCTTCTTTGGGAGTTTCAAAAATAAGCTCATCGTGGATTTGTAATAAGATTTTTGTTTTTTTATTTTTTTGTTCGTTTAGTCTATTATACAGTTTTATCATTGCTAATCGCATTATTTCAGATGCAGATCCTTGTATTGGTGCATTAATAGCTGCACGTTCTTGAAAATTTCTAATGTTATAATTTCTATCATTAATATTAATAAAATGAGATCTTCTTCCAAAAATATTAGATACATAACCACTTTTTCTGCAAAATTTAATAGTTTTATCCATATAAACTTTAATTTCTGGAAACTTTGCAAAATAGGCATTTAAAAATTCTTCTGCTTCATAATTTGATACATTAATCTGTTTCGCTAATCCATATTGTGAAATACCATAGATTATTCCAAAATTTATTGCTTTAGCTTGTCTTCTTTGGTTTTCATCAACTTTATCTTTATCAACATTAAAAATTTGGCTCGCAGTTAATGAATGTACATCCTCTTCATTTTGAAAGGCTTTCTTTAATTCTTTTACATTAGCAAGATCTGCTAAAATTCTCATCTCAATTTGATTATAGTCAGCTGAAATTAGAGTATAGCCTTTTTTTGCTATAAATGCTTTTCGAATATCCTTTCCATCTTCAGATTTGATTGGAATGTTTTGTAAATTTGGTTCACTAGAAGCTAATCTCCCAGTAGTTGTTGCTGCAAGCAGAAACGATGTGTGAACTCTTTTTGTTTTTATATTAGTATGCTCTGGTAAAGCGTCTGAGTAAGTATTTTTTAATTTTGAAACTTGTCTCCAATCTAAAACTAATTGTGGAAATTTATGTCCTTTAAATGCTAAATCTTCTAAAACTGATGCACTAGTTGCAAAACTTCCTTTTTTCGTTTTTTTTAATCCTGCAATTTTCAAATCATTATAAATAATTTCTCCTAGTTGCTTGGGGGATGCGATATTAAATTTTTTTTTTGATATCTTAAAAACTTCTTTTTGAATATTAAGAATTTTTTTTTCAAATTTTGATGATAAGATTTTAAGAAAATCATTATCAATTGTAATACCCTCAATTTCCATAAAAGCTAAAATTTTTATCATTGGTTTTTCAAAGGCTTCATAAATATTAATCATTTTTTCTTCTCTGAGACTGTTATAAAATTTTTTATATAATCTAAAGGTTATGTCAGCATCCTCTGCCGCGTAATCTTTTGCTTTTTGAATATCTACATCTTTAAAATTAATTTCTTTTTTTCCTGTGCCTACTAAGTCTTTAAAAGTTATAGTCTTATGATTTAAATGAATTTCCGACAATGTATCCATATTATGTCGATTCTTTCCAGCATCTAAGACATAAGACATAAGCATTGTGTCTTCCATTGATGAAACTTTTATTCCATGATGATAGAATACAATAAAATCAAATTTTATATTTTGACCTATCTTTTTTATACTTGGGTCCTCTAACAATGGTTTTAATTTTTTTAATGCTATATCTTTACTAATACATTTTTCAGAATTATGGCCAATAGGTATGTAGCAGGCTTTTCCAATTTTAGAACTTAGAGATATTCCAATTAGATCTGCTTGATGTGGATCTAACGAATTTGTTTCAGTATCTACAGCTACTTCTCCTGCATCTTCTGCATCTTTAATCCAATCATCGATTTCATTAGCATCAGTGATTAGATAATATTCTTTTTGATCTATTTTTTTTTGATTGACATCTTTTTTTAAAATTTTTTTATCATTAATTAAATCCGGTTCACCATACGCGGATATAGCTGAGCTTAATAGTCTGTTAAACTCCATTTCCCTCAAAAAGGTATAAAGTTTATCTTTGTCAATTTCTTTCAGTTTTAATTCACCTAAACTTATATCGATAGGAGCATCATTTTTTAATGTTACTAATTTTTTACTAATTATGGCTTTATCTTTATTTTCAATTAAAGTTTCTCTTCTTTTATTTTGTTTAATTTCATTGGCTGATTTTAATAAACTCTCTAAATTTCCATATTTATTAATTAATTCAGCTGCAGTTTTTACACCTATTCCAGGCACACCTGGAACATTATCACTGCTATCTCCTGCCAAAGCTTGAACATCTATCACTTTACTTGCGTCTACCCCAAATTTATTTTGTATATCTTCCTCAGAAATAAATTTACTTTTCATGGGATCATAAATTCGGACATCTTTTTTATATAGTTGCATTAAATCTTTATCAGAAGATACAATGGTGACTTTAGCCCCATTTCTTAGTATCTTTTTGGCATATGTTGCAATTAAATCATCAGCCTCATAGTTTATCAGTTCTACTGATGGTAAGTTAAAAGCTAAAACAGATTTTCTAATATATTCAAATTGTGGTGCCAGATCATCTGGCGCCTCTGACCTATTAGCTTTATAATCTTTGTAAATTTCATTTCTAAAAGTCTTTCTTGCTGAGTCAAAAATCACCGCAAAGTGTGTTGGCTTTTGTAAATTTTGATTTGATTTTGAATCCTCAAGAAGTTTAAAAAGCATACTACAAAAACCGCTAACAGCTCCAGTAGGTAATCCATCACTTTTTCGTGTCAATGGAGGAAGAGCATAATAAGCTCTAAATATATAACCAGAGCCATCTATTAGATAAAAATGATCATTTTTTTGAATTTTATTCATTGTAAATTATTATAGATTATCAATAAAAATAAGAGTATTATTTTTTATGGAACTTATAAAGCAAAATACTCAATCTAAAATAATTAAATCAATAGTAATTATTCTTATAGGATCAATAATTCTTACAATATCTGCAAAGATTAAGATCCCCTTTTTTCCTGTCCCGATGACAATGCAAACTTTTGTTGTCTTATTTTTAGGAATAAGTTTTGGCTATAAAATCGGTTTAGCAACAGTTGGATTATATCTTCTGGAGGGTATAATTGGTTTTCCTGTTTTTTCTAATTCCCCTGAAAGAGGAGTTGGAATTGTATATTTCACTGGACCTACGATGGGATACTTACTTGGTTTCCTTGCTGCTTGTTATTCTTCATCTTTTGTAAAAGAGGAAGATAATTATTTTAAAATTTTAATAAAATTAATTTTATCAGTTTCAATAATTTATATTTTTGGTGTTATGTGGCTTGGTATTCTTATAGGTTGGGATAAACCAATTCTTGAATTAGGTGTTACTCCGTTTTTAACAGCTGAATTATTTAAGATAGTCTTATTAACTTTACTTTCAAAAAAAATTTTGAAATTACGAAAGTTTATTTAGGGGATCTTTTAGATAAGATTCTTTGTAGAGTTCTTCTATGCATTTTCAATCTTCTTGCAGTTTCTGAAACATTTCTATTACATAGCTCAAATACTCTATGAATATGTTCCCATTTTACTCTATCTGCTGACATAGGATTTTCTGGTGGAGCAGCTTTTTTTGAAGGATCTGCCAATAAAGCTTTTTCGACATCATCTGCGTCTGCTGGTTTAGCTAAATAGTCAATTGCACCCTCTTTTATTGCTGCAACTGCTGTTGGAATGTTCCCATACCCAGTAAGCATTATAATTCTACTTGAGGAGTTAGTTTCTTGTATTTGTTTTACAACTTCTAATCCATTCCCATCACCTAATCTTAGGTCAACAACTGCAAAACCTGGTTTTTTCATTTTGACCGAATCTATACCTTTTTGTACACCTTCAGCTTGAATAACTTCAAAACCCTTCTTTTCCATAGCTCTAGCCAACCTTTCTCTAAAAGGGTTGTCATCATCAACGATTAATAGCGATTTATTCTCAAAATCGCTTAAATTTTGTAAAGTTGGCTCATTTTTCATAGGACTCATATGGTTATTTTTTTCCACAGTTCAATAGTAATTATTTGCTTTACTTTAAATAAGTATTGAATTAATTGCTGCAAATACTAAAGTTTTTTTAAAAAAGACTTTTTTTTTATTAAATTTTTTTGGGGGGCATTTTAGATGCAAAAATTTAAGTCAGTTGAAGAGTTAGTAAATCAACTGAAACCTGATAAGCCAGTTTACTGCATCAGAAAGAATTCAATTCTTTCTGCATCTAAGTACTTTCAAAAAAAATTCCCAGGAAATATTTTATATGCAGTTAAAACAAACCCTCATCCCGTGGTTATTAAAGCTTTAATTAAAAGTGGAATTAATCAGTTTGATGTTGCCTCAATTGAAGAAATAAAAGCTGTCCGTAAATTTAGTAAATTAGCCAAGTGTTCATTTATGCATACAATCAAAAGTCGTGAGAGTATTTCTGAGGCATATTTCAAATATGGTGTAAAAACATTTGCTTTGGATACTAAAGACGAATTAATTAAAATAATTGAAAGTACTGGCGGTGCTAAAGACTTGGAATTGTTCGTAAGAGTAGCAGTTTCAAATGAACATGCAGAAATTGATTTATCTAAAAAATTTGGTGCAATAAATGTTGAGGCTGCAGGTCTATTAAGATTATTAAAACAACATTCAAAAAAAATAGGTCTAAGTTTTCATGTCGGATCACAATGTATGCATCCAATTTCTTACTCAAAAGGTATTGCTGAAATTGGAAATATTATAAAAAAAACTAAAATTATTCCTGATTATATTAATGTTGGTGGAGGTTTTCCTACTATTTATCCTGATCTTGTTCCCCAATCTTTAGACAATTATCTTAATGAAATAAAACAAAGTTTAGAAAATTTAAAATTAAATCACTTAACAGAAATTATTTGTGAACCGGGAAGAGCACTTGTTGCAGAAAGTGGATCAACAATAGTAAGAGTAAATCTTAGAAAAAAACAAAAGCTTTATATTAATGATGGGACTTATGGAACTCTTTTTGATGCGGGAACCCCTAATATAGTTTTTCCATCAAAAATGATTAAAGATAGTTCAAATAAAATTATTTCAAAAAAATTAACTACTTTTGATTTTTATGGTCCAACTTGTGATAGTATGGATTATATGAAAGGCCCTTTTCTTCTTCCAAATAATATCAAAGAAAATGATTATATTGAGCTAGGTCAGTTAGGAGCTTATGGTCTAACTTTTAGAACTGAATTCAATGGATTTTATTCTGATGAAATTTATGAAGTTGAAGATAAACCAATAATGAGCCTTTATGATAAAGACATTAATAAAGCTACTTTGGTTGCTTGATGTCAGATAATAAAAGTTTAGGTCATAATAGTAAAAAAGACTTCTTAAAGAACCCTGTTGAACATATTGATATAACTTCTTTTGACTCAAGAAATATCATTTCATCTATGGAAAAAATGTCTTTTGTTTCAAGAGAAACTGCAAATGCTGCTAATATTTATAATGAAATGTTAAAAGATAAAAACTGTACAATTTTTTTAACTTTAGCTGGTTCAACCTCAGCGGCTGGGTGTATGAATATTTATAAAGACTTAGTGAAATATAATATGGTAGATGCAATAGTTGCAACTGGAGCCTCAATAATAGATATGGATTTCTTTGAAGCACTCGGTTTTAAGCATTATCAAGGATCTCAATTTCAAGATGATACAGAATTAAGGAAAAACTATATTGATAGGATTTATGACACTTATATAGATGAGGATGAATTACAAGTTTGTGACAAAAAAATTTGTGAAATAGCTGATAATTTAGATCCTAGAAGCTACACCTCCAGAGAATTTATATATGAAATAGGAAAATATTTAAAAAATAATTCAGTAAAAAAAGACTCATTAATTGAGACTGCATTTGAGAATAATGTTCCAATATTTTGTCCTGCATTTACTGACTCAAGTGCTGGTTTTGGATTAGTCATACATCAAGAAAATAATCCTAAAAATCACATAACAATAGACTCAATTAGAGAGTTTAGAGAATTAACTGAAATTAAAATTCAATCTAAAGGCTCTGGACTTCTTATGATTGGTGGAGGTGTTCCAAAAAACTTTATTCAAGATACCGTAATATGTGCTGAACTTCTAGGTAAAGAGGTTGATATGCATAAATATGCTATACAAATTACAGTAGCGGACTCTAGAGATGGTGCTTGTAGCAGCTCAACTTTAAAAGAAGCAAGTTCTTG